>Ga0193753_10000191_pt1 | contig 59034 bp, 43 predicted proteins | sample H1c2metaG_FD_144925 | JGI IMG/M metagenome (GOLD analysis project Ga0193753, IMG submission 144925) | Soil microbial communities from a riparian zone of the East river system, Colorado, United States - H1c2 | ecosystem: Environmental > Terrestrial > Soil > Riparian zone | place: USA: East...
GTCACAGCCTTCTCATCAGCAATAAAGTCCGCAGCCCTCTGACCCAGTAGCGCAACATTAGCGTCCACATCTGCAGGCCACGCATCCACCTGCCACCACGCATTCAGCCGCTTCACCGCATCGAAATCCGTGCCCGCCACAACCACCGGCGTTTCACGATCCGTTGTAGCCACGGCATACCCAAACTCCGCAGCAAGCGCATCCGTCCCCGCCGCCTGTTGCACCTGCGCAAGCGCATCCGTTGGCAACGCCGCCGCTCTAGCGGTTCCAGGAGCAGTCACCACCACATTCGCGCCGAAGCTCCTGAACTCCTTATGCAGCTTCGCGTCCAAATCCGCATACAACGTAAGCAGCGCCGTAGCCACGCCAGCCGACACCGTCATCGCCACCAGCGCCGACAAACTCCGCGGCCTCCGATGCACCAGCGACCGCCGCAACATCCGTCCGAAACTCAATTGATTCTTCACGCGTCCGCCCGCAGGATCGCCGAAGGATCCATCCGCAGCGCCGCCCGAATCGAAGGCGTGCTCCCCGCTATCGCCACCACCAGTGCTAGCGCGACGACCACCGGCAGCAGCACAGGATTCAACACCGCAAACCCCGCACCAGCGCCATCACCCGCAAATATCCTCGCCCCCAACCATGCCGCGAGTCCTGATCCAATCAGATACCCCAGCGCCCCGGCAAACACTGCCAGCAGCCCTGTCTCCGCATAAAACAACAGCGCAATCGCCCCCTTGCTTGCCCCAAGCGACCGCATCAAACCAATCTCCCCCTGCCGTTCGAGCACAGCCGTCGCCATAGCCGCACTCACCGCAAACCCCGCCGCCAGCAGCGCCGCGGCACTCACCAGCCACATCAACCCGCTGATGCGCGCCAGCACATTGCCCTCACTCTGCTCCACCCGCCGAACCTGCTCCGCCTGCGCCCCCGGAATAGCCTCGCGAATCTGGTAAGCAATCGAGTTCGCATAAGGCCTGCAATACCAAATCTCCCGCTGCTTCGGCGAAAGAGCATCCGGATCCTTCCGCGCAAACGCATCCTCAGGCTTCGTCCTCGCACTCACATCCACACGGCGTATCGCGCCCGGCACTCCGATCAAACTCTGCGCCGTCTCCAGCGGCATCAGAACCTTGTTTTCCGTCTCATCTCCCGTAGCGACGATTCCAACAACATCGAAACCCATCGTTCGCAGATCACCGGAAGGCGGAGCAGTAGAAGCATGGTGATCCACCAGCACAAGTGATCCACCTCTCGGAGCAACATTCGCTGCATAACCGAGTTTGGCAGCCAATGCCTGTCCAAGCACAACTTCGTTCGGCTTTGTAGGCCACGCACCCGTAATCTTCCACCACGGATGCATCTCCGGCGCACCCGTCATCACAGTTGAGCCATTATTAAGCGGATGATGAAACCAAAGCCCCAACGCCGGTGCAGGGGTCGCCGCATTCTGAATCACATAATCAACAGTAAGCGGCAGCTCCGGACTAACCCCCGTAATATTGTTCGCCCAGAAGATCCCCTTCAACTTCGCCAGATCGCTCTCTTTCAAATAAGCCCCACCCGAAGCCGGCTTCACATCCACTCCACCCACCTTCACATCCAGCAGATCGGCCTTGGGATACACCACAATGTTTGCCCCATAAACCGCCAGCTCTTTGTGTATCCGATCCCCAATCGTTGTTGCCAAAGCCAGCATCGCAGTCACCGCCGTCGTACCCAGCAGAATCGCCAGCCCCGCCAGCGTCTTGCGCCTGCGCTGCCGTCTGAAGCTCTCCATCAGCAACCGAAAAAACATCTAGCGCCTCGCCTTCATCGCTCGAAGACCGGAACCAGCGTCTTCAAGTCCGCCGCCTGAATCACAACCTGCCCACCGTTCACGCTCGACTTCAGCGGAATAGGATTGCACCCGCCCTCTTGCCCCATCGAAGCCGGATTCAGAGGCGAAGCGCACATCTTGCACGTAATCCCCTGGCTGCCGACGTAGAACCCAACCGGCCCGCATATCCTGCAAGCATCCCCAACCGTGACGATGTTCCCATCCGGCTTCCGGAACAGCAGAAACCGCACTTCCGCACTGCCGCCCTTGCCGTCGTCCACATGCACACCGTAGCGATGCAGTTTGTCGTCATTCACATCCACCGTCGGCACCGTCACCTGGCTGCCGACCAGCGTCACCGCAGCTGTTGGGCTCAGCGCAGTTGAGCTCTTCGCATAGATAAACTCGGCGGTCGAAAGAAAAATAAACAGGAAGCTGGTTCCAACTACAGCCGTCATCCACATCTTCTCGCGTCGCTGCGTCCAATCGGCCCTGCGCTTATCGGCCGCCGTTGCATTCGCAGCCAAGGCCACCGGCACACGCCGCTTGTACTCCATCAGCATCATCAGTCCAGCTAACGCGAGCATCGTCACAAAGAAGAACAGATCGTTGCGCACAATCGGCCCAATCAATCGCATCTCTGTCGTGCTCGAAGGCAGAACGCCGTTCTCGCTCAGCTCATGCAGTCCGCTCACGATCAACTGGAACGCCACAAAATAAAGAATCACCGTTGTCACGCGGAAGAACCGCTGCAGGTTGATCTTCACGCTCCCGCGGATAAACAGCACACCGAAGACAATCGACACCGCCACACCCAGCAGCGTCCCCGTAAAACTCAGCAACTCGGTCGAGTTCAACGTCACGGCCGACAGGATCAGCACCGTCTCCACACCCTCGCGCAACACCAGCAGAAACACAAAGAAGAACAGCCCCACCTTCGACACGCCGTTCTCGTCGCCCGTGTACTTCGCCACGTGCGTTTCAATCGAGCCCTTCATCGTCCGCGCCGTCTTATGCATGAACCAGATCATGCTGATCACGAACGCCGCCGCTCCCAGCATTACCCAACCTTCAAAGACATCCGGATTGAACTGCAGCCGCGCCAGCACAACCGCCACTCCAACGCTCGCGGCAAGTGCTGCGCCCAACGCCCAGAAGACGGTTCGCTTCAGCTCCGCCCTCCCGATCTTGGTCAGGTAAGCAAACACAATCCCAACAATCAGCGACGCTTCCACACCCTCGCGGAGCGTGATGATAAATGCCTGCAACATAAGGTGCTTCTCTTCTCTGAGGCTGTCCCCCGAAGCTCTGGAAACCCAATCCTCGGTCGATATCTCCACACGGACAAAATTAGTCCGTGTTCCATTATCTAGTGTATTGAGGACTAATTTGGTCGTCAATCAATCTCGACTCGAAATCCGTCGCAATCTCAGCTTCAGATTGTGCTCAGAGTGATGAAATTTTTATGGAAGGAGGAAACTATGGTGCGCCCGGAAGGATTCGAACCTCCGACCCTTTGGTTCGTAGCCAAATGCTCTATCCAACTGAGCTACGGGCGCACATTGCGTGGTTGCAACCTTTTAAAGATACCGGATTTCATCAGGATCAGCAACCCGCGAGCGTGTGAAATACAGGCTTTATCTCTAGATAATAGTGAGTGATGGTGCGCCCGGAAGGATTCGAACCTCCGACCCTCTGGTTCGAAGCCAGATGCTCTATCCAGCTGAGCTACGGGCGCGGAAAGCAGGGAAGTGACTAGTCAACAAGCTACCGAAGAACGCTTCTGACAGCAAACTTTATTTTGCGGCAGGTGCAGCGGCAACCTCTTCGACAGGTGCGGCAAACATCGGCATCTTCTCCACAATATCGAGACCGGCGCGACGCAGCAACTGGTGGATCACGGCCTCATTCAGGCGAGTTGCATCGTATTCCACGCGCACGGTCTTCTCCGTCTCGTTGAACTCGACCCGCCGGACACCATATACCTCGCGCACCCTGGCCAGTGCAAGCGTCGCAGCCTCTGTCGGAGGCGCTCCATACTGATACAAAACATCAAGCTGTGTCATAGCTTCGATCATATCAGCGGAAAACACACTCTCGATCTCAGAAAATGCCTCAGCCCATGACAACGATAGGCTGCATCAGCGTCCCCGCAACCCGGCGCGCAATGGCCAGCATGTCCGTAGGCGTCGTGAAGACCTTAACCAGCTTGGCCTGCGAAAAATCAGGTAGATTCACCTGCATCCCATTGCGCAGTCGCCCGGCCATCTGCTCGTCGACCGTAACCGAGGGCATCTCCGGCAGCAGCGTCCGCGGATGCGGCAGCATCCTCTCAACCTCCGCAGGCGTCGCAGCCTGCTTCAACTCATCCACTGTAATCGCGTGATCCAGTGTAAAGACTCCAGCCCGCGTCCGGCGCAAGCTGCAAAGGTGCGCACCACATCCCGCCAATTGGCCAAGTTCATGCGCAACCGAGCGTACATATCCACCCGCTGAAACCTGCATCGTAAACGCCGCTGTATCGCCCTCAAGCGACGTCAACTCGAATCCATGGATCGTAATCCGAGCCGGCTTCACAGGAACGTCGACGCCCGCACGAGCCAGCTTATGCGCAGGAACACCATTGATCTTCTTCGCCGAGTAGACCGGCGGCACCTGATCGATCGCACCGTGAAAAACCGTGGCCATCCCCCGCAGCTCATTCAGCGACTGCGTCAAAGGCCGCGAAGCTGCAGCAGGTGTGCCCTCGGCGTCGAAGGTATCCGTCGCATAGCCAAACCGGATATGGCCTTCATAATGCTTCTCTGCCTGTCCAAAAAACTGCGCAAGCCGAGTGTACTTGCCCAGCAGCAGCGGGAGCACACCCGTAGCCATGGGGTCCAGCGTTCCAAGATGTCCAATCGATCTTTCGCCAGTTACGCGGCGAACAAGTGCGACAACATCGTGCGAGGTAAGTCCAGAGGGTTTATCGAGTACAAGAAGACCGTTCATTCCTTTACTAGTCTAGTCGTTGCAGCTAGAAGCTGCTGCCCTGACGGCGAACCAGCGAAAGGAACTCATTCCGCGTCTGCAGTTGTGTCTTGAAGACCCCAAGCATGGCCGAAGTCACCGTGCTCGAATGTTGCTTTTCCACACCACGCATCATCATGCAAAGATGCCGCGCCTCGAGAATCACGGCCACCCCCTGCGGGTGAATCGCCTCCGTAATAGCCTCGCCCACCTGTCGTGTAAGCCGCTCCTGCACCTGCAACCGCCGCGCAAATACATCGACCAGCCGCGGAATCTTGCTCAATCCAATCACTTTGCCATTGGGAACATACGCAATATGCGCCTTGCCGAAGAACGGCAGCAGATGGTGCTCACACATTGAGAAAAACTCGATGTCTTTGACGATCACCATCTCGTCATAATCCACATCGAACAACGCGTCATGCAGCACGGTCGTCACATCCATCGTGTACCCGCGCGTCAGAAACGCCATAGACTTCTCCATGCGCTCCGGCGTGCGCAGCAGGCCATCGCGCGTCGGATCTTCGCCGATGCGTGCAAGTAGCTCGCGGTAAAGATCCTGGGTTGAGACGGAATCGAGCGTTGGTGCTTCCACTGTGGCGTGCGTGCTTGCCATAATTAGCCTTTCTTAAATCGTGCCGGGCATCGGGTTCTCATTGCCCGCGTAATCAAAAGAGTTGTTGCTGGTCTCCTCAACGTGAACCCGTTCTACATGTGCCGCTGTAAAGTCTTTGAAGATGCGATAAATCTCGATGCTTAGATTCTCCGTCGTCGAGACCTTCTCCGCAAAGCACTCAAGCGTATTCAGATTCGTATAGTCAAACCGTTCCACTATATTCTTTCGCGCGAACCCATCCAGGTCGGCGAGGTTGCATACCATCCCCGTCACCGGGTCAACCTGTCCGCTCACCGTCACCTGCACCGTGTAGTTGTGCCCATGTCCGTGCGGATTATTGCACTTGCCGAAGACCTCGTAATTCTTAACTTCATCGAACTCTTCGCTATGAAGCCGATGCGACGCAGAAAAGTGATACCGGCGAGAGAGGTGCGCTTTCATAGCTCACCATAATAGTCCGCGAACAGATCGGGCATCTCGTACACCCTCACGCGGTGAAGCTTCGCATTCGGAATCTTGTTATCCAGCCGGTTCCACACTGCAATCGCAATATTCTCCGTCGTCGGAATCGCTTTCGCGAACTCCGGCACCTCAAGGTTCAGATGGCGGTGATCATAAACGCCAATCACCTCGCGTTCGAGAATGTTCTTCAACTGTTTCAGGTCGACGACAAAGCCCGATACCGGATCCACATCGCCCGCTACCGTGACCTCCAGCGTGTAATTGTGACCGTGGCCGTTTCGATTGGCACACTTGCCGAAGACGCGTTCGTTCTCATCGGGCGACCACGCATCGTTCCAGTAGAAGTGGGCAGAGGAAAATTCGGCTTTACGGGTAAGGAAGATCATCGTGTTCTCATTAGATTAGACGTGGTGAAAGTTAGCGTGGATGCTTTTCCACGCTTCTAGCGGCTTGTGTCGTAACTACGCCCTTTCCAGACTACTGATTTTTTCACGCGATGGTTGATCACGCTGCGTATCAACAAGTAAACGAACAACGGTATCCCCAATATCGAAATCGCAATATCTCGTGCCGGAAAATTCGAGCGAGCCACACGCGCATAAAATCGCCAAAGCGTCCTCACCCACAAAATGAGGATCACGCCACGCTGCCAACCCGCCAGCCATGGTATTCCAAGCGCAAGCGCCGGCAATCCAAAGAAAAGAACAATATCCAACACACGCCACGCCGCAAGATAAATCGGACGAGGGAAGAGAAGTGCAAGGTTCTTCATCCAACCCTCCACCATCTCCGCTGTCGTTCGGTACATACGCGCCGAGAGCGCCTCCGGTGCATAGCGAAAACGAATCAGGCGCGGCCCGCGTTTGATGTTCCGTGCCAGTGCCACGTCTTCCAGCACCATAGTCCCAACCGCACGATGTCCGCCAACAGAGAAGTAAGCATCCCTCTCCACCATCAAAAACTGCCCATTCGCCGCCGCCAGCCTGCGCTGAGGATCATTGACCTGCTTCGGTGGATACACAGTCGCCAGCTCAGAGAAGACCAGCGGCATCACCGCATGCTGCCAGAACCCTTTGACGATCTGGCGCGGTGAATAAGAGAGCAGCACAGCGCCATGCTTGTCCGCCTCGCGAAGCGCACGCGAGAGATTCCGTGGCTCATGAACCGTATCGGCATCCGTGAACAACAGCCGCCGCCCTCGGGCAATCTGTGCCGCCGCCCAACACGCCGCATTCTTTCCCGTAAATCCTCCCCGGCTGCTCAAATCCAGCGGTGGCGCATCAAGCACCGTCACACCGGGATGCGCTGCCGCAACCCCAGACGCAATCTCCCGCGTGCGGTCAGTCGAATCGTCATTGACGACGATAATCTCCCACTCCACCCCAAGCGCAAACCCCGGCTCTGACTGCTCCGCGAGCGAGGCAAGGCACGCAGGCAGCGACTCTTCTTCGTTCCGCGCCGGCACAATGACGGAAAGCTCAAGTTCTGAAATAAGCTCAGTGTTCTGGTTCGTATCGTCCACGACTTCGTATTATAGGAAGTGGAGCGTATTGTGCGTAGATTCTGGGCAAGTATTGCGTTAGGTGTGTTGTTGATAACAGGCTGCGACCGTGGCGATCATCCCGGCAACATTGGCAAGCCCGCCCCGCTGTTCGTCATGAGCGACGGCACCCGAACAGTTGATCTGAGCAAGTTGCGCGGCCAGGTCATCGTCCTCAATCTCTGGGCCACCTGGTGCGCCCCCTGCATCGAAGAGTTGCCCAGCCTGCTCGAAATGCAGAAGCGCATGCCCAACGTCGCCGTCGTCGCAGTCAGCATGGACCAGGACCCCGACATCTACCGCAAATTCCTCGCAGATCACCACGTCGATGTCCTTACCCTGCGCGACGAAAACATGAAGGTGAACGCACTCTACGGCACCGTGCAGATTCCCGAAACCTACGTCATCGACAGGAAGGGCATCCTGCGCCGAAAGTTCGTCGGTGCCCAGGACTGGACCAGTCCCGAGATCATGAGCTTCTTAGCCAAGATGTAGCGGCGCTTCCTTGCGAATGTCAATCCCGCGCATTCCCGCTCGATGCGCCGCTTCCAGCCCCTCGTCGGAGTCCTCGAACACCACGCACCTCGCCGGATCCACCTGCATTCGCCGCGCTGCCTCAAGATAGACATCCGGCGCCGGCTTCCCATGTTCCACATCATCAGCCGTAACAACATAATCAAACAGCTGCCGCAGCTTTGCACTCACAAGCGTCGCTTCGACATTCTCACGAACTCCGTTCGAAGCAACCGACATAGGCACCTTGCCATGCCATGCTCGCGCCACATCCGCCACAAAACCAATCTCTTCGATCAACGGAATAGCAGCATGAAACGCCGCATTGTTCCGTTCAAATAGCCCAGCTCGATCGATCGTCGGCCCCCCGAACGCAGCCTCATACTCATCGATCAGCGGATCCGGCCCCAACCCATGCCGCGTCTCATACCACTCTTCCGTTATCGTTAGCCCCAGCGGTTTCAACGCCTCCTGCAACGATCGCAGATGCGCTGGTGCGCTATCCACCAGCGTTCCATCGCAGTCGAAGATCAACGCGGAGAAGGTTCCCTCAATCAACGAGAATGCCATCGAATCTAACGCCGATCTACAGAAGTATTTTTATCCGTTTTGATTGCAAAAGGCTTCGTGTCGACCTTCTCGTTATACCGAATATTCGTATAAACGCTGGTCCGCACATCCTCTGACGGCATAAAGAACTGCTGCTTCAACGAAATGGCCCGCGTCGGATCGACCCAGACCACAATGTGCGTGAACATATTGCGCGTTCCTGGATCCTTCGCCACCAGGTCCAGCTTTTCCGTGGCTACCATCTTCTCGCCATCGCTCATCTGCTCGGTTCCAAGGTCCGATATCGTCCAGGCCTTAGCCATATCGCGGCCGCTTCCGCCAAAGCCCAGCGTCAAAAAGCTCTCATACTGAGCCTGTTTCGCCCCCGCAGACATCAGCAGCAGATGGTTGGCCCCAGGATCGAAGAGGCTCAACTGGCCACGCTTATACTCAATCACCTTGGCCGATGGCGGAAACACCTTTGCACCCATCTCCATCAGCGCGCCATCGCGCATAAAGTAGATGATGCCCTTTTGCGTAGTCGTCTCCTTCACCACGCGCTCATACAAATCCCACTGGAAGTCCGCCTGTGCCGACTTGAACTTCTCACTCGCCGCATCCATCTGTCGCAGCACTTCATCCAGATGACCCGGTTTAGATTGCGCAACTGCACGTCCAGAAGCACAAAGAACAACTCCGGAAAAAATAACCGAAGCGGCAATACGGCGAACATTCATCATAAGAGACATACTCCCTGCGTTCGAGGCCCGCATCAGCGAAGCACCCACGCGTTATAGGCGATGATCCTGCCCTGTGCGTCACGGACGGGCTCATAGCGTTCCAGCGTCACTTCGCCCGAGATCGGCTCGACGACCCGCAAAATAGCTGCGCGACGTTCTTCATCCGTAGCCGCCCCCTGCATATCATCGGCGCGTACCTGGTACATAAACCTGCTGCTCTCACCCGACGTCCCGGCTTCCTTCACCAGCACCTCGCTGGCATGCAGAGCGACCGTCTCTACCGGCTTGTCTTTGAAGTCCAACAGCCGCGGCGACAAAAACATAAAGACCAGAATTAATGACACCATCACGTCATAGTGGATACTGCCGCGCTCGTAGGTCCAGAAAAAATAGCTCTTGAGAAGTTTGCCCACGCTCAGTTCCTGCCTCCCTGCACTTGCTTGCCGATGATGGTCTCGCAGTTCATATACGGCACCAGCGCCTCAGGAACTGAGATGCTTCCATCGGCCTGTTGGTAGTTTTCGAGGATCGCCAGATACGTCCGGCCGACCGCCAAACCACTGCCGTTCAGCGTATGCACAAACTCGCTCTTCTTCGCTCCAGCCGGACGATAGCGAATGTTCGCCCTCCGCGCCTGAAACGACTCAAAGTTCGAGCACGAAGATATCTCGCGATACAGCCCCTGTCCAGGCAGCCAAACCTCCAGATCGTAAGTCTTCGCAGACGCAAATCCCATATCTCCGGTACACAGCAGAACGCGCCGATAAGGCAGTCCAAGCCGCTCCAGCACAGTCTCAGCATGACGAGTCAGCAGCTCATGCTCAGCTTCAGACTCCTCCGGCTTCACAAACTTCACCAACTCCACCTTCTGGAACTGATGCTGCCGAATCATCCCCCGCACATCCTTACCGTACGAACCAGCCTCAGACCGGAAGCAAGGCGTATAAGCACAAAATGAAGTCGGCAACTGAGCCTCATCCAGCGTCTCATCGCGAAACAGGTTCGTCACCGGAACCTCAGCCGTAGGAATCAACCAGTGATCGCTCTCCTGATATTCACCGGGCACATAAGCGCCTTTGTCGTCGCAATGAAACAGGTCCTCAGCAAACTTCGGCAACTGGCCCGTCCCATACAGCGACTTCGAGTTCACCATATAAGGCGGCAGCACCTCGGTGTATCCATGCTCGCTAGTATGTAAATCGAGCATGAAGTTCGCCAGCGCCCGCTCCAGCCGCGCTCCCTGTCCAAAGTGAACAACAAACCGCGAACCCGAAATCTTGGCCGCGCGATTGAAGTCCAGAATTCCCAGCGCCTCGCCCAACTCCCAGTGCGGCTTGGCAGGGAAGTCGAAGGCTGCCTTCTCGCCCCAAACCTTTTCCTCGCGATTGTCATGCTCGCTTTTACCCACCGGAACGCTGTCATGCGGCAGATTCGGCAGCGTCTGCATCATCTCCCGCAGCCGCTCATCCGCCGAAGCCGCCATAGCTTCCAGCGAATCAACCGCCATCTTCAAAGCCCGCGTCTCCTCAGTCTGTGCAGACGCGTCCAGCCCCTCTCGCCGCAACTTCGCAATTTCTTCCGTCAGCTTGTTTCGCTGGGCTTTTAGCGTCTCTAACTTCGTGATCGTGTCTCGCCGCTCGCGGTCCACGACGGCAAAATCACCCAACGCAAACGCAGGGTCCATGCCCCGCGCACGCAACTTTTCTTCAACCAAGGGCAGATTCGCCCGAACAAATGCAAGATCGATCATCAAAGACATTCTAGCGTCTCGGAATGCTTCGCGATAAAAACCGCATCATCTCATCTGGGCATTTGCCTTATCCGCGTTCTTCCGCGCCGATCCGCAGTCGATTCATGCCTGTAACGTCTATTATTTCTATACATGCGCTTTTCAAGATTCTTCGCAACCGCTCTCGCCGGGCTTCTCCTTTCTGCTGCATCTCAGGCTCTTCGTGCCGACGCCTACCGCGCCAGGCCCAAGCTCGTCGTCGTCCTCGTCATCGACCAGTTTCGCGGCGACTATCTCGATCGCTTCCACGACGACTTCAAGACCGCCAACGGCTTCAATCTCTTCCTCAAGCGCGGCGCCTACTTCACCGACTGCTACTACGACTACGCCAACACCATGACCGCGCCCGGACACTCCACCATCGGCACGGGAGCCTACACCAACGGCCACGGCATCTCACTCAACGAGTGGTGGGATCTCAAGCGCTCAACCACCCATCCCGTCACCTCCGTCGAAGACGAGCGCTACGCCATCGTCGGCGACCCCACCTCCAAAGAACCCGGAGCCTCCCCACGTAACGAGCTAGCCTCCACCCTCGGCGACGAGGTCGTCCTCGCCACCCAGGGCAAATCCAAGCTCTTCGGCATCTCGATGAAGGACCGAGCCGCGATCCTCACCTCCGGCCACGCCTCCAACGGAGCCTTCTGGCTCGACCACGCCAGCGGCAAATTCATCACCTCCACCTACTGGAGCCCCGAGCTCCCCGCATGGGCCCTTGCCTTCAACAACAGCGACCGTCGCGACCAAGCCATCCGCGAGGCAAAAGCAGAACCTGGCCACTTCTACGAAGAAGTTGGCAAGACACCCGCCTCCGTCTCCTACCTGCTCGACTTCGCCAAATCCCTCGTATCCGCCGAACAGATGGGCCGCCACGACGTCACCGACGTCCTCACCATCAGCATCTCCTCCACCGACATCCTCGGCCATGCCGTCGGGCCTGACGCACCGGAGCAGCGCGCCATGATCAATGCCATCGACGTCGATCTCGACAGCTTCTTCACCTGGCTCGACAAACACGTGGACGGCGGCATGGGCAACGTCTGGGTTGGCCTCACAGGCGATCACGGCGTATCCCCCGTACCTGCCGTTGCGGCCAAATTGGGCATCCCCGCCGTAGCTCTCGACGCCCATAAGCTACTTGCAGAGTTGAACGCACGGCTCAATCAGCGCTTCTCCCCAGGCCAACAGACGAACTACATCTTCCCCAGCGAACTGCCCTATCTTGAGCTAGACCAAAGATCGTTCGAGAAGGCCAACGTAACCGAGACGGATGCCGAAAACGCCGTAGCCGCCATGCTGCCCGACGCGCTCGAAGCCACCGTGCCGCCCGAGCCCACCGGCGTCAGCCAAGTGCGTCTCGCCCCTCGCCCCCTCCTTCGGCACGTCTACACGAAACAGCAGATGGCAGTAGGCCGACTCCCCAATACCGAAGAAGGCCAGCTCATCCTCCACAGTTACTCCCCCAACGGCGGATGGTACGTCATGCTCACCTTCGGCATGTATCAACTCGCAGGAAGCCACGGCACCAATCACTTCGCCCCATATTCCTACGACCGCCACGTCCCCCTCGCCTTCTATGGTTCAGCGTTCACTCCCGGCACCTACCATGACCGCGTAGCCCCCGTAGACATGGCCGCCACCTTCGCATCTCTCCTTCGCATCAATCAGCCCTCCGCCTCCATCGGCCACGTTCTCACCGAGGCCATTCGCCCCGAGACACAATCGTCTGAACCCATCCACGGAAGGCAAGCAGCAAAATGACCAGCCCGCCCAAAACCAAAGGTCCCGACATGCACGTGAACGTGGCAGGCGTCGAGCTGCGCTCGCCCGTCATCGCCGCCAGCGGAACCTTTGGCTACGGCATCGAGTTCGAAGACATTGTCTCGCTCGATCACATCGGAGCCTTCGTTACCAAGGGCCTCTCCCGCGAGCCCATGGCCGGCAATCCCACGCCGCGCATCATCGAGACCGCCGCCGGCATGATCAACGCCATCGGCCTCCAGAACATGGGCGTCCGTCCCTTCATCGCCGAAAAGCTTCCAAAGCTCCAGCGCATGAAGGACGTCGTCGTCATCGCCAACGTCTTCGGCTTCACCATCGAAGACTGCCTCGAAGTCATCAGCGCCCTCAACGACGCCCCCGGCATCGCCATGTACGAGCTCAACGCCAGCTGCCCCAACACCAGCCACGGCGGCATGGTCTTCGGCACAGACCCAACGCTCCTCTACGAGCTCGTTGCCCGCACCAAGGGCGCATCCCATCGCCCCCTCATGGTCAAGCTCTCCCCCAACGTCACCAGCATCGGCCAGATGGCCCGTGTCGCCGCCGACGCCGGTGCCGACGCCGTCTCTCTCGTCAACACCTTCGTCTCCCTCGCCATCGACGTGGAAACCCGTCGCCCTCGCATCGCCAACGTCACCGGCGGCCTCTCCGGCCCCGCCATCAAGCCCATCGCCGTCCGCATGGTCCACGACGTCTCCAAGGCCGTCCACATCCCCATCGTAGGCATGGGCGGCATCCTCAGCGCCGAAGACGCCGCCGAGTTCATGATGGCCGGAGCCACCGCTGTCCAGGTAGGCACCGCCAGCTACGCCGATCCCCGCGCCGTAGAAAACATAGCCAACGGCCTCAAACGCTGGTGCACCAGCCACCACGTCCAGCAAGTAACCTCCCTCACTGGCTCCGCCCTCCTCTAAACCCACCAAAAAACCGCTTAGAATAGTCAGTGATGACCTCTCACAGCCCTACCTCTACTCCCTCGACCGACCTCCGCCCCATCCGCCGCGCGCTCCTCTCCGTCACCGACAAGACCGGCCTTGTCGACTTCGCCCGCGCCCTCGCCTCCCACGGCGTCGAGCTCATCTCCACCGGCGGCACCTCCAAAGCCCTCCGCGACGCCGGACTCACCGTCCGCGACATCAGCGACCTCACCGGCTTCCCCGAGATGCTCGACGGCCGCGTCAAGACCCTCCATCCCAAGGTCCACGGCGGCATCCTCCACATCCGCAATAACCCCGAGCACGTCGCCGCCGTCACTGAACACGCCATCCAGCCCATCGACATGGTCGTAGTCAATCTCTACGCCTTCGAGAAAACCTCGCGAAAGCCCGGCGTAGCCTTCGCCGAAGTCATCGAAAACATCGACATCGGCGGCCCCTCCATGGTCCGCTCCGCCGCCAAGAACTTCGAAGACGTAGCCATCGTCACTTCCACCACAGACTATCCAGCCTTAGCCGAAGAACTGTCCGCAAATTCCGGCAGCCTCACCCGAACCACCCGTTGGAGCCTCGCCAAAAAAGCCTTCGCCGTTACCGCCGCCTACGACGCAGGCATAGCAACCGCCCTTGAAAGCATCACCGTCCCCAGCGGCCCCGCCGTCTTCTCGCAGGACGAGCTCCCCCAGACCCTCCGCGTCATCGACCCCCTCGCCAAAACTCTCCGTTACGGCGAAAACCCGCACCAGAAAGCCGCCCTTTACATTGACGGCAGCGGCAAAGGCGTAGCCGCCGCCCTGCAACTCCAGGGCAAGGAACTCAGCTACAACAACATCGTCGACCTCGACGCCTGCTGGGAGTTAGTCAGCGAGTTCGACACCTCCGCCGAAGCCGCCGTCGTCATCATCAAGCACACCAACCCCTGCGGAGCCTCCACCGGCGTCACCGTCCTCGACGCCTACCGACGCGCCCTCGAATCCGACCCCATCTCAGCCTTTGGCGGAGTCATCGGCATCAACCGCGAGGTCGACGGCCCCGCCGCCGAAGAGATCGCCAAGCTCTTCGTCGAAGCCATTGTCGCCCCCTCCTTCTCGCCCGAAGCCATCGAGCGCTTCGCCGCCAAGAAAAATCTTCGCCTTGTCCAGATCACCCCCACCGAGACCCCACGCATCCTCAAACAAGTCTCCGGCGGCCTCCTCGTCCAGGACGCCGACCGCCTCCGCATCACCGAAGCCCAGCTCCAGTTCGTCACCGAGCGCAACCCTACCGCCGAAGAGATGCGTGCTCTCCTCTTCTCCTGGCGCGTCTGCAAGCACGTCAAATCCAACGCCATCGTCTACGCCCGCTTCGCCGACGGCCACGGCCAGACAGTCGGCATCGGTGCCGGCCAGATGAGCCGCGTCGATGCTGCCCGCTTCGGAGCCATGAAGGCCGTTCTCCCTCTCAAAGGCACGATCGCCGCCTCCGACGCCTTCTTCCCCTTCCCCGACGGCCTCGAAACCATCGCGCAAGCGGGAGCCACCGCCATCATCCAGCCCGGCGGCTCCGTCAAGGATGCCGACGTCATCGACGCCGCCAACCGCCTCAACGTCGCCATGGTCTTCACCGGCGTCCGCCACTTCCGCCACGGCTAGACGATAATCGAACCGAAAACCCAAGGCCTTGTTGCTCTATTGAAAGCACAGGGCCTTTCCATTCCTTACTCCCAATTCAGCGTTTTTCAACTCGTCATACCCCATCGGGACAGCTATAATCACGGCCATACTGCAATCGGGCCATCTTCGGTTACCCTCTGCATCCAATCTGGAACGGACTCCGTCTAACGATTTGTTGCTTTTGATATCGATTCCGTCGGCACAGGAAATCCATTACTCATGACCTTGCTTCTGCGTGCCTCCTCTCTTCGTCGCTTTCATTTGCTTCCTGCCGCGGCACTTCTCTTTGCTGCCCACACCATGGTTGCGCAGGCGCCTGCTGCCGCAAAGACACCCTCCGCCACGCCCGATCGCGCCTCCGCCTACTACCACTACGGCCTTGCGCATCTCTATGAAGACATGGCCGTCAACGCAGGTCGCTCCGACTACGCCACCCAGGCGGTCGAGCAGTACAAGCTCGCCCTTGACGCCGATCCTGACTCCCGCCTCCTCCAGGATGGCCTTGCCGACCTCTACTTCAAAATCGGCCGCATCCGCGAGGCAGTCACCGCCGCCCAGGATCAGGTCAACAAGCATCCCGATGACGTCGAAGCCCACACTCTCCTGGGCAAGGTCTACCTTCGCTCCCTCGGCGACATGCAGAGCGCCCAGTCCGGCCAGATGCTCCAGCTCGCCATCGCCGAATACGAAAAGCTCGCCCAGCTGAAGCCCAATGACGTCGAGACCCGTCTTCTCCTCGGCCAGCTCTACAGCATCAGCCACGATTCAGCCAAGGCAGAGGCGCAGTTCAAAGCCGCGCAGGCAATTGACGCAGGTTCAGAAGATGTCGTCCTCAACATGGCGCGACTTTACAGCGAGCAAGGCGACTTCAAGCGTGCCGCCGACACCCTCAGCTCCGTTCCTGTCGATGACCGTTCTGCGCGCATCGAGTTTGCTCTCGGCAGCAGCTACGATCAGCTCAAGAAGCCCAAGGAAGCCATCGCTGCCTATCGCCGCGCTCTCAATCTCGACTCCGAAAATCTCGACTCCGAACGCGGCCTCGCCACCGCACTGCTCAGCGATGGCCAGCTCGAAGAGTCCCTCAAAATATTCAACGAGGTCGTCGCCGCCGAGCCGCAGGACGCGCAGTCCCAGATTCGCATCTCCGAGATTCAACGCCGTCAGGGTCACTATGAGGACGCGCTCGCTACTCTCGAAAAGGCCAAGCCGCTCGCCCAGGACAACCCCGAGCTGAGCTACAACGAAGCCCTCATCTACGACACGCTTGGCCGCTACGAAGATGCAATCCGTGTGCTCAACGCGCTGATCGCCAGCTCCAACCACCCCGACGGCAAATACTCCGAGCCCGAAAAGGCCAACCGCGCCATCTTCTTCGACCGGCTCGGAATCATCTACCGCGAGCAGAACAAGACCACCGAAGCCGCCACAGCCTATAAGCAACTGACCGAGCTCGGAGGCGACTACGCCAGAAGCGGCTATCAAGGGCAGATCGATACCTACCGCGATGCCCACCAGTGGAAGGAAGCCACCGCCGTCGCTGCCGACGCTGCAAAGGCTCTGCCAAAAGATCGCAGCATGCAACTGACATACGCCGGGCAGCTCGCTGATACTGGCCAGGTCGATCAGGGCATCGCCCTCGCCAAAGCGCAGATATCTACTACCGGCAATTCCGCCGAGGACCGCGAAGCGCAGCTTGCTCTCGCTCAGATTTATATCCGTCTCAAGCGCTGGGATGACGCTGCGGCAGCCTTGGACAAGGCCGACGCTGCAGCCTCCAAGCCCGAGGAAAAGCTCTACGTCTACTTCCTTCGCGGTACTCTCGCGGATCGGCAGAAGCGTTACGAAGAAGCCGAGGCTGAGTTCCAGAAGGCTCTGACCATCGACCCGCAGAACGCAACCATTCTCAACTATCTCGGCTACATGCTGGCCGATCGCGGCGTCCGTCTCCCCGAGGCTTTGGCGATGATCCGCAAAGCCGTCGACCTCGATCCGCAGAACTACGCCTACCTCGATTCGCTGGGCTGGGTCTACTTCAAGACAGGCCAGTACGCCCTCGCCGAAGAGAACATTCGCAAAGCCAATGAGCGCAACAACGGCGACCCGACTATCCACGACCACCTGGGCGAAGTCTACGAAAAGACCGGCAAGCTCAAGATGGCTGTAGCTCAGTGGGAGCGTTCCATGACCGAGTACGCCCACTCCCTGCCCGCCGATGCTGATCCAGCCGACGTGTCCAAGGTGCAGCACAAACTCGAAAACGCCCGCGTCAAACTCTCAAAGGTCACCCCCGTAAAGTAAGTCTAGGTAAAAACTCTGTGGCCCATCCTTCGCGTTTTGCGAAGGGTGGGATATCGCAGCACGATCACCTTATCCACCCCAATCACAAATGCTTGGGGTGCCCATCCATGTCGCGGTCTCATCGCGACATGGGTGGGAAAGTACGCTGTCACCCAGCCAGCTCTACCGTTAGGGCCAAATTCCCAACAAAAACGCATGTCAAGCCCAATAATCCCATAATCAATTGAAAACAAAAGAAATACTCGTTGCAAATGAGTTTCACTCAACCCGCTATAATTAATCCAGAGAGAAAAAGCCCCGGGCCGCCCGGGGCTTTACCTTTTACCTTTCACCAAAATCGACGCTAACCCATTGATCCACAATATTTTGCAGGTAAACCTTTTAGATAGAATATTTTACAGTCGCCACATCCCTGTAAGCTAAACAAAATAAACAGGATCCATACAAATACCCCAGACGAGAGGAGGGGGAGGGGTAGCAGAAAGGAAGAGCAATTTACACTCAAACATGGAATATGCCTAACGAACTGCATCGATGCGCCGTTATCGGTGACGAGAACGATCCGCTCCTGACGCGTGTCCATTCCGCACCCTTTCGCCCCACGCGCACACCGTTCCAGCGCGACCGCGAGCGCATCGTTCAGTCACGTGCCTTCCGTCGTCTGGCCGGAAAAACCCAGGTCTTTACCAGTCGCGCATCCGATCATTTCCGCAGCCGCCTCACTCATACCATCGAGGTCGCGCAGATCGCCCGGGCCGCTGCCGCTGCCCTCGGCCTCAACGAAGACCTCACCGAGACCCTCGCCCTCGTCCACGACATCGGCCATCCGCCCTTCGGCCACGCTGGCGAGCGCGCCCTCGACGACTGCCTTCGCCGCCACGGTCGCCGCTTCGACCACAACCTGCACGCCCTCCGCATCGTCGAGCACTTCGAGCAGCGCTACGCCGCCCACCGCGGCCTCAACCTCACCCTCGGCGTCCGCGAAGGCATCATCAAGCACTCCCGCGACTACACCGTCGAGAACCATCCCGAACTGGCCTGCTATTTTCTCGACCAGAGTCCACCCCTCGAAGCCCAGATCATCGACCTCGCCGACGAGATCGCCTACCTGACCGCAGATCTCGACGATGGCGTCGAGTCGGGCCTGCTCGAGATCAGTCATATCCGCCAGTACGTCGACATCCTCGCACGCTGCTACCGCACCGTCGAGAAGGAACACACAGGCGTCGAAGAGAAGTTCCTCTTCAACGAGGCCCTCCAGCTCATGCAGAATGAGCTCACCGAAGACCTGATCGCGAACACCTGCGCCAACGTACAGGCCATCGGCGCCCAATCGCTCGCCGACATCCGCCGCCACCCCTCCCGCCTCGCCCTCTTCTCCCCCCAGGCCGAAGCCGAGCGACTACAGGAGAAGCGTTACCTCTACGACACCCTGTACACCTGTGAAGCGCTCGAAAACGAACACGACAAGGCCGAAGAGGTCGTTACAGCCCTCTTCAACCACTGGATCAACGACCCCGAAGAGCTGCCGCAGAGCCACTTCGACGAGGTGCAGAACGAGGGGCTGGCCCGCGTCGTAGCCGACTACATCGCTGGCATGACCGACACCTTCATCCTCCTCCAATACGCTCAGATCAAGCGCGCTGTTCGCCGTTAGCCCAATTCAGGCGGCTTCTGAACGGCTTCGGGGCGGCTGAGGATTCGTTGTATCGGTCGCTGAATAGCTCGCAAGAGTGCGCGAGCAGCGATAATCCCCGATGCCAGGAATATCAAGGCGAGGGCGGCGGCGATGATGGGGTGGTGCGTTGCGAACCAGGTGATTCCAACTGCGACGGCGTCCTCCGTGGTGCTGAGGGCTATGTTTGAGATCGGCTCCGGGCTGGGGGTTACAGCGGCGCGGACGGCAGTCTTCGAGGTGTGGGTAGCGAGGGCGATTGCAGCGCCGATAGCAGTTGCCATGATCTGCATCTGCGGGGAGAGGTGGGCACTTGCGTTGTAGGCGACAAGGCCGGCGATGGGTACGCGTACGACGGTGTGAAGGACGTTCCACGCCATGTCGAGAGCAGGAATTTTGTCGACCACGAATTCGATGGCGAACATGATTGCGCAAGCGACCAGCACCCAGGTGTGGCCGAGGGAGTCGAGCCCGGGAGGCAGCGGGACCCACTGGGTACGGGCCAGGATGCCTAACGTGAGTACGGTCGCGTAGATGTTCAGTCCAGCCGCGAAGCTGGCTGCTACGATGAGTGCCGTGATGGTGGCCGTCGTAAAGCTCATGATGGCTGGCATTCTACAGCGGCGGATGGTCAGAACGTCAGACGCATCGCCAACTGCACCTGCCGCGGATCCCCCACGGCCGTGGCACGCCCAAAGCCGGCAGCGGGAGCAACCGGGTACACCCCTGTTCCAAAAGTTCCATTAGGAATCAAATCATTCCTGTGGTTGAGTGCATTGAAGGCCTCTGCAATTCCCTCAAGACGGAATCGCTCACCCAGAGGAAACGTGCGGCTAAGGCGAGCGTTCAGCGTAAACGAATCGAAGCCCACGCCTGCGTTTCGACCGATCGTGGTTCCCGGGATCACCTGCGTGCAGCTGACAACGCCCGGAACACAAGGCCGCAACGTCGTACCCTGAATGCTATTCGATCCAGTCGTAACGTTGAACGGTAGTGCTGAGTAATACTGCAGCATTCCGCTCAACAGGAACCCATTGCGAATGTGGCTCCATCGATCATGCGCCGGGTCCATCGGGGTATGGATCGTTCCAGCGAACACGACACGGTGTCGCTGATCATCATCCGATCGGCTTCGATCCTGAGCGAGGTTGAAGTTGTTGATCGGTGAACTGAAAAAGAACTCGCCGACATTATCCATTGCCTTGGACCATGTATACGAGACGCGATAGTTCCCCCAACGCACTGGGCGCTGCACATAAGAGACTGAGAGCCCGTCATAGTAGGAGTCCGCCGCTGACTGATACTGCTTGTTATTACCATAAGAAGCATTGGGCCGGCAGCCGTTGTTCAATCCAGTGGCAACACACGTAGGCGTGTTTTGGTTCACGGAAATAATTAAATGCAACCCGCGTACGTGCTGGTAGCTGATGCCAAGTGAACTTCGCTCTCCAATTTGCTGTTCAATTTGAAGACTGGCCTGTTCGGAATAAGCATTCTGCATGTGGGGGGCCATGGTCGTAAAGTTCACGAGGACTCCCAAAGGCAGACTCGGCAATATGGATGGAAATGACGGCGCACCCGTCTGAGTTGGTGACAGACTGACTGTCACAAAGGTGGAGCTGTTAATGTTTGTTGTGTTGCTGCTCGATTGCAGCGCATTCGATAGAGCACGGAGTGGAATTCGGTCGTAGAAGAGCCCAAAGCTTCCGCGCACAATAGTCTTGTCATTGGTAAAGGGTGACCAGGCGAATCCTACACGTGGTGATGCGTTGTTCGTGTCGGTCGAGACGGATTTGAGGAACTGAAGATCGTAGCGCAAGCCGGCGTTTAGCGTAAACGAAGGTGAAATCTTCCACTCATCCTGGCCATACACGCCTATATTCGGGTTGGTTTGCGACGCCACAGGATTGCCGAAGGACTGGGCATACCCTGAGCTGTTATAAACCCCATTCAGAAAGTTCGACAACGACGAAAATGAATAACTTCCCCGGTTGGATTGAGGAAACACAATCTTCAAATCGTTGTAGAGGAAATCAGCGCCCAACCTGAGCGAGTGAGGGCCTGCCTGATGAGAGACATTATTAACAACTTCATAGAGATTGTTGACGCGTCCTTGGGGGGAAACAGATAGTGTTCCAAAAGAAGCGACACCAGAGATGCTCACGGCAGGCCCAACGGTATCGTTTGGCAACGCACTCAAATTGCTGTGAGTATACTGCCCCCGCGTCTCGTTGACGGTCTTTGCCGAGATAGTTGCGATGTTGCTTGCAGCAATGGTTTGGTCCAAATTGTGCAATCCGGCAGCTGCGCTTACCGCACTCAGGCCGCCTGCTCCGCGTGAATTCTGACTATCAACCGCATAGAGGCTGTAGCGCAAACTGAACTCATCCGCTGCACTAACATGGTGATCGACTTTCGCGAAGAAGTTATTGGTGTGAACTGGATTGGGATAGAGTCCCGTCGCGATAAGGGAGCCTTGATATCCACTGCGTTGCAAGCGTGCGTTAATTACTGCAACGTTAACAGGGGTAATCGTAATAACGCCATCTTGGTTTAGTTGTTTTCGTTCGAAATTCGCGAAATAAAACGTGCGGTCATGAAGAATTGGACCGCCGATGCTTGCTCCATATTGAGCCTGTGTCAATGGCAGAGTGCTTTGCGATAATGCATTGCTGGCATTGAGCCGTTGATTGCGTAGAAAACCATACGCGCTGCCATGAAGAGTGTTTGTGCCACTCTGCGTCACCATGCTGATGTAGCCGCCGAGGGCCCGACCGAACTCCGCTTGCCCTCCGGATGTGACTACCTGAAATTCACGGACGACATCCAGGCCATAGAATGTTCCTGTCAGGCCGGCCGCATCGTCATTCGACGAGAGGCCATCCACAATAAAGCTGTTGGAAAAGTTGCGTTGACTGCTGACTGAGATGCCCTGTCCCGGCACAGCTGAAGTCTCAGCGAAAAGCTGGGTACTTGATGTATTCGTAGGTGAGACACCCGGAACGAGCAGTGCGAGATCCAGAAAGTTACGGCCAAGCAATGACAAGTTTTGGATCTCCTCTGGCGAGATAGTTTCCGTAATCTCGCTGCGATTCATCTCTAAAACGGGCGCTGTTCCGCTAACGTTTACCGAAGTTTCGTTGCCTGCAAGCGTAAGTACTACAGGCAGATGAAGATCTGCTCCAACAGTAAGTGTCACCGAGCGAGTGGCGACTGCAAATCCCGTTTGCTCTATGCTGATTTCGTAAGAACCCACTGGAAGATATGGAAAGCGAAAACGTCCTTCCGTGTCAGTTGAAGTGCTCCTCGCGATGTTCGTTGTCGCCTGCTTCGCTGTTACAAGTGCATGCTGCACGAGTGCGCCTGCCGGGTCTGTGACTCGACCGCTCAGCGATGCATGATTGATTGTCTGCTGCCCCTGTAGCCATGACGTAAAGGCAAATAGAACGAGAATTACAAAATTGCAACGCCGTAAACTTTGCATTTGATCTCCGAGGCTGAAGCGATAAGTATGTGGAAACGCACCAATCAAGCTCTTTGCTAGGCAAGGGAAAGAGGCTGAGCTGGTGGACCACGCTTCTGCCGGGACCGGTCAAACGAGATGCGATAACGTGCTTCAGTCTGCGCGACGAGAACTTCAAGCCCTTTATTGACCCAAAAAGCCGTAGCCCGAGTTTCGTCATAAGAAAGATCGGTATGCGCTGTTACAGGCGCAGCAGGACAGCACGGACACTTCTCCCGAACTGCAGCGGCTTGAATCGTTTGTGCACTGTTGGCCCTACTCGGTATCGTCGACATCACGCAGTGATGTCGACCGTCTCTCCGGCAGCACGCGGGCAGATTTGTCCCAACCGCATCCGCAGCGAAAAGAGGCGAGAGAAGCGGTAGAACGAACAGCAATAGCAGGGCAGTGGAAATGATTCGACGCACGAGAAACCTGTGGAGTAACAAACCGGTTTTGATGTCGGAAGAGAGACGGCCACAGGAGCGTCAAAGCGCCGAAAGCTATGGACTTCAAGTGAGATCGCAAATATAAGCAACCTCAACCGAAGCACAGCTACGTGATTAAGACAGATCACAGGCCGAAGGAAGCGTCAGGCCAACAACACGGGAGGGCCACGCTGCGGCTGAGACCTATATAGAGAAGTTCGAGCGCGGCTTGTCGCCCGTGTCATCTCTGCAGGATGAATCAACGCGCCTGGGAGTAGCAGTGTTGATGATTGAAGAGAAAAATCATTTCGCTTCATCGATGTGATGGCCTTTGGATAAGCCGGACATTTTTCCTGCACTGCCGAGAAATGCATCTTCTGTGACTCATCCGGCATTTGCATTGAGCAGTGATGAATTCCACTTCGCCGACAACATGTGGGAAGGTTCCCACCGGCGTTCCCCTGCAGGTTAAGCAAAGGAGCGATCAACGGCAGACTGAACAGCAGTAGCAGCGAGATGGCCAGCGACCGGCGCACATCGCGATTGTAGCCTATCCCGGAGGCTGAGGTTTTGGGCGAGTAGTGCGCGCCTCATCACACCCAAAAAGAATTGCAGCATCGGTAAAAAACGTTGGCAGGTGCCTTTAATGGGTTCTTGCAACTTTCGAGCCATGTGCCTTCGTTCGTAATTGCCCTAAGGTCATCATTACTGGCGGCCACAGGGCCTCCGGCGCGATGGCGTGGATTTCAGTCCTTACGGAAATTCGCCACAACCTTTTATTTAGCCTGCTGAGCTTTACAGGTCACCTATGCGAACTCCTGTCCTACTTGCCGCACAGTTCCATTTTCATAAGTTTATTCGAGTCGCTCACTCCCGCCTGAAAAATGCGCCGCCCCGATGTACAAAGCTGCAACGATTACTGGCCATCGCCATCCTGGGAACAATGGCAACGTCCGCTCGCTCCTCGACGGCGATATTTCCTGGGACGACTTCTATTAATACGGCATCGGCAGCGCAAAACGTCGCGGTACTTATGCCGGCAGGCGGACAGTTGAACAGCGTAAGTATCCTTACTGGTGGTATTGCGGGACTCGCATTTACCAGTCAGGGTACAGGCAGCTGCGTTAAAGGAAACTATCTAGCCGGGCAAAGCTGCAGTGTTCCCGTTACATTTAATCCCGAATATCCAGGACAGCAGACTGGCGCGGTCGTCCTGTTTGACGCGTCCGGAGTGCCGATAGGAACAACATGGCTTGTCGCCATTGGTACCGGGCCACTTGCTCTCTTTACGCCTGGCATCATTAATACAGTCGCTGGCAATCAGTCATGGATATACCGTGGAGATGGACTAGCTGCGACCTCTTCGCCGATCTTTCTTCCGTTCGGTATTGCGGTGGATCCCGCTGGCAACTTGTTTATCGCGGACTCCAGCAATAATCGCATCCGACGTGTCGATGCTGCCTCGCAACTAATGTCCACAGTTGCAGGCAACGGCAATGCCGGAAATACTGGCGATGGCGGACTGGCTACACTTGCATCGCTTAGCTCACCGACGTCCGTAGTCCTTGACGGCGCCGGAAATCTTTACTTTTCCGATAGCAACAATCACGCCGTCCGCACGGTTACTGCCGCGACTGGCATTATCACCACGGTAGCAGGCGTGCCGGGCACGCAGGGTTATCAGGGAGATGGAGGCAGCGCGACGCTTGCAAATCTGGACACGCCCGATGCCGTCGCAATCGATTCAATCAATGGCTACCTGTACATCGCGGACACCGGCAATAATGTAATCCGCAAGGTGAATCTTGCGACTCACATCATCTCCACATTTGCGGGTAACCACACAGCAGCCTATGCAGGCGATAACGGTCCGGCAATTAGCGCAAGTTTAAATGGGCCGTGGGGCGTCACTGTTGCTCCGGACGGACAGATCTACATAGCCGATCAAAGCAACCACTGTATTCGCAAAGTAGCCACCGACGGCATCATATCGACCATTGCAGGAAATGGCACCTCTGGTTTCACGGGCGATGGCGGTCAGGCAAAGGATGCAGTTTTTGATAGTCCGGCAGCAACTGCACTCGATGTCGCTGGTAATCTTTACATCGCAGATTCGGGCAATAACAGAGTCCGCAAGGTCAATGCCGCTACCGGTGTAATCATCACGGTAGCTGGTAGCGCAAATGAATCCTTCAGCGGAGATGGAGGGCCCGCCGATCAGGCGGGATTCTACGGCCCCTATGCTCTCATGCTCGATGGTCCAGGCAATCTGTACATCAGCGATGTCTTCCACAATCGAATCCGTAAAGTCAACAGCAGCACAGCCGTCCAGAATTTTCCAACCATGCGTGTGCAGCGTGTCTCGAGCACACAGAATGAGACATTAGAGAATGACGGCAACGCTCCGCTGAACATCTCATTGATTAATCCTTCACTGAATGCGCAGCTCGATCCTGCGGCAACAACCTGCTCGACCAGCACTGCCCTAGCCTCGGCCTACTATTGCATCTTGGGTACTCAATTTGCTCCAACAGTGACCGGTAACTCGGTCAAGGGCACCATCACGATTACATCGGATTCACCCAACAGTCCGCAGACAGTCACTTTAGCGGGCAAAGTGTTGGTTCTCGATCCCGTGACGATCAATCTCACAACTAGTGGCACTCCATCGGCTACAAACGCTCCTGTTACATTTACCGTCACCATAACCAGCACAGGTGTTACGCCAACTGGCACTGTCACATTCCTTGACGGAACGACAGCAATAGGCACGGCAGTGCTCAATGGTGCCGGTATGGCACAATTTCCAACGACGTCTTTGACGCCCGGTTCTCACGTAATTACTGTGAGCTATCCGGGCGATACGAATAACTCACCGGGCACCTCATCATCCGTCGCTCAGCTCGTGAAGGATGGTACAACCACCTCACTCACATCAAGCTTGAATCCATCGAGCGCCCAATCCAGCGTCATCCTGTCGGTCACTGTTCTTGGCACCTCGATTATTCCAACTGGCACCGTTACCTTCCTAGACGGCACTACCAAGCTTGGCACAGCTCCCCTTGATGCAACTGGCTCAGCTAGCTTGAACGTCACAAATTTCACTGTTGGCACCCACCGTCTGACCGCGAGCTACGCCGGAAATACGAACTCCATCGCGAGCACCTCGGTACTTCTGAACCAGATCGTCGTTGCGTCATCGACGACAAGCACAATTATCACCAACAACGCCGACGTTTCCTTTGGGACGACGGTAAATTTCACCGCCACTGTAACCGCAACAAACGGCGGCACGCCAACGGGTACGGTTTCTTTTCAGGATGGAGCCACAGTGCTCGGTACCGTGACGTTAAGCAATGGTACCGCTGTCTTCAAAACCTCCACACTTGCAGTTGGCGCGCACTCTATCCACATCCTTTATGGAGGCGATTCCAACAACGCAAGCAGCAACTCTTCTGCCGTCCAGGAAACTATCGAACAGATCGGAACCATTGCTACTCTATCTACGAGCGGTAGCCCCGCCGCAGCTGGCGCAAGTATTAGCCTGACCGCTACGATCACGGCAAATTCTATCGTCCCATCCAGTCCTGTGAGCGGCACCGTAAGCTTCATGGAAGGTACAACGACGCTCGGCGTAGGAACGGTCAGCGGCAACAAAGTCATACTGAACCTGAGTTCTCTGCCGGTCGGTCAACACAATATCGTTGCCCTCTATGGAGGCGCAACAAACTACTCTGGTAGCACGTCAGTCTCGATCGCTCAAAGCGTTCAGCAGGCACAAACTACCGGCACACTCATCGCTTCTGTAAATCCTGCAGTAGCAGGCAAGAACGATACGCTTACCGTAACGATCACGAGCAATGGCGGCATCCCCACCGGTACCGTGAAATTTATGGATGGCACAACTCTCCTTGGAACTGCAGTGCTAAATGCACAGGGCGTAGCGATTTACACCGTGCCCGCCTTCTCCACCGGCAACCACTCCATCACAGCTGTCTACCCGGGCGACTCCAATAATCTCGGAACGACGCCGACGTTGAGTCTGAGTGTCGATCAGGCCACCACCGCTGTGGGGCTCACCTCATCAGGCAGTCCCTCAATAGCAGGTGTTTCAATCACATTAAGCGCTAAGGTTATGGGCAATGGTGGATCACCAACGGGTATAGTGACCTTCTACGATGGCACCACTAATCTTGGTTCCACATCGATCAATACTGCTGGATTAGGCACAATATCGTTGTCTTCTCTCACCGTAGGATCACACTCGCTGACCGCATCCTATGGAGGTGACGGCAATGACGGCCAGAGCACCTCTCCTGCCATCGTCCAGGTGGTTGCAAAGACCACCACCACGACATCCCTTATTTCCACCGCGACTACCGTGCCGCAGGGAGCGCCAGTGCAGTTCACCGCCACGGTCAACAGCAATGCAGGTACGCCCACCGGCAATATCCAATTCATGGATGGCTCAACTGTAATTGGCAGTGTCGCCTTGTCCGTCGATGGTGCCGCAGTTTTCAATATCTCCAATCTGATTGTGGGCCAACACATCATTACCGCTAGCTATCCCGGAGACGCGAACGATGGTGCAAGCAATTCGACTAGTCTCACTCTGATCATTCAACCAATCACGACTGTTGCTTTAGCTTCTAACCAGAATCCATCAAGCGCCGGAGCCAATGTAGCCTTTACGGTTGCAGTGAGCGGATCAAGCCCAGCTCCGACCGGCGCAGTCACCTTCAAGGATGGATCGACCGTCCTGGGAGCACAGACCCTGAATTCAGCTGGTGTAGCTGTCCTCAATACAACAGCCCTTGCTCTTGGAACCCATCAGATAACGGCTTCCTACGCCGGTGATACGAACAACAACGCTGCACTCTCGCCTACTCTAAGCCAGTCGGTGCAACGAGCGACTACTCAGACCGCTTTGTCGGTCAGTGCGACTACATCGACGATAAACTCGACAATCAATTTGACCGTTTCTGTTTCAGGATCGGGCGGCATTCCGGGCGGCCAGGTAACGTTCCTCGATGGCACAAACATTCTAGGCACCGCAAACCTCAGTGCAAATGGCGCGGCTAGCTTTACTCTTTCCAGCCTCTCGCTTGGCCAACACACGATTAGCGCGAGTTACAGCGGAGACACCAACGATAGTTCCTCCTCGTCACAGGCCCAGATCATCACAGTGAATAAGGGTGCGCCAACTCTCACCCTCGTCTCGAGCAGCAACCCGGCCGTCGCCGGCCTTCCGGTTAGCTTCACTGCAAATCTAAGCGGCGCAGCCGGCACGCTGACAGGAAATGTAACGTTTACCGATGGCACGACCGTGCTAGGCTCTTCGCCAATCGGCACTAATGGCGGTGCGATCTATACCACCTCCACGCTTTCGGTCGGCCAGCACACCATTAGTGCAGGCTACCTGGGTGATTCAAATAACAACCAGGCAGTATCATCTCCAATCGTAGAGACCATCCAGCAGACGACGAGTTCAATCACACTACTCTCCAACAAAAATCCTTCCCTCATTGGAGACGCCGTAATCTACACCATGACAGTAACCGGAACAGGAGTCCAACCCACCGGTACTGTTTCTCTGCACGACGGCGCGAATACGGTCGGTACAGTCAGTACCGATCCAAACGGGCTCGCAACAATGACGTTATCGAACCTGTCGATGGGCGCTCACACACTCGTTGCGTCCTATGCCGGAGATCCGAGCCATCCCGGAAGCCAATCGGCTCCATTGCTTCAAACAGTTCTACAGCCCACTTCCAGTTTCATTACTTCAAGCAGCAATCCATCGTTCTCAGGTGCGCCTGTCATCTTCACCGCCATTGTTGCTTCTACCGGTGGAAACCCGGTTACGGGTACAGTTACATTTCGTGACGGATCAACAGTTCTCGGTACCGGCATCGTCGGAGCTTCCGGCGTTGCTTCCTTTACCTCAACGTTCACTTCCGGCCAGCATTCGATTGTCGCCACGTATGGCGGCGATAGCGTAAGTCAAACGAGCAGCAGCCCTGTTCTAGTCCAGACGGTCCAGACCAGCAATACCGCTATGGTGCTTTCCACCTCAGGTTCACCCTCCGCCGTCGGCGGCAGTCTCACTTTCTCAGCGCTTGTTACAGGGAAGGGAACTGCTCCATCAGGCTCCGTTGACTTTGAAGATGGGACAACTCTTATGGGAACGTCCTCTATCGGCCCAAACGGTGTTGCTACCTTCACGACCTCCTCGCTCATTGCGGGGCAGCACATTCTCATTGCAATCTATCGGGGTGACGGGAACAATCAGACCAGCACATCGAACCCTCTGATTCAGAATGTTGAGCAGCGTACAAGTGTGGCGCTCAATGCCAGTGCTAATCCGGCTCTCGTTGGCGATACTGTTACGTTCACCGTATCCGTATCAAGTGGATTGGTCGTCGGTCTGAATGGCGGACAACCCGGCCCGGTCGGATCAACCACGCCCACAGGGATGGTTACATTGTCTGATGGATCAACGATCCTCGGTACATCAGCGCTAAACGGCACTGGCGTAGCCACGTTCAACATCTCGGCGCTCGCTTTAGGAACTCATACGATTACCGCGAGCTATGCAGGCGATGCGCAAAACTTCCCAGCCACATCTTCTGTCCTCTCCGTGGCTATACAGCTTCACGCTTCCACAAACACACTAGCTGTCTCCTCCGCTTCCGTACCACAAGATCAACCGTTAGCCCTCGTCGCCACGTTGAAAGGTGATGCGTCAGTTCCACCATCAGGCACGGTCGTCTTCAGTTCGGGAAACACAACGTTTGGCAGTGCAACATTGAATGCATCGGGTATTGCTACCCTAACCGTCACACCTGCACTTGGAACCTACAACATCATCGCCACCTACCAGGGCGATTCACTCTACACAGGCTCGGTCTCTAGCGTATCGGCCGTGCAGGTCGTCGAACCCACCCACTTCACTGTTGCGCTGAATCCGCCAACTCTCCAATTGCAGAGCACGCAACACAGCACCATCCAGCTGACACTTACTTCCATTCAGAACTTCACTGACGTTCTATCGCTGGGCTGCGTGGGCCTGCCGCGCGCTGCAACCTGCACCTTCTCATCCGACTCGGTCTCTCTCGACGCAAACGGCAAGCAGACGATCAGCGTGACCATCGACAGTGGATCTCCCCTGACTGCAGGAAGCATTGCAAAGAACGAGAGCAGATGGCCTGACGGTATCAGCATGTGCCTTCTGCCGGGTGGCCTCATCCTCGGCTTCTCTCTATTCAGGCTACGGAAAACCAACCGCTTCTTTACGGGACTTCTACTCATGCTGCTTGCCGCTGGAAGCATGGCAATCACTGGATGTGGTCTGGACGTGCATGGAACGCCTGCCGGGACATACACCTTCAACATAACCGCTATCGGTAGCAAGACCTCGATCACTCAGTCCGCCGTGATGACTCTGACGGTTACCAAATGACGCTGCGGTTTCAAATCTTACGTAGTCAACGCGGTCTGTCGTTCCCCCTTGCGCTTGCCTTATTGTTTGCAGCGACAAGCCGACTCGCTCAAGCCCAGGCAGAACCCACGGCTATCGGTTCCGGTTCGCGTTGGCTTGCCGGTGGAGCCTACTCTTACTTCCAAGCCGACTACGGCAAACGCTATCTCGGCGGAGGCTCTGGATTCGTCGACTACGCCCGTTCTCCAAGGGTGAGTTACGAGGCGGAGATTCGTTTTCTCACAATGAACCAGGAGGCGGGCACGCACCAATCGACTTACCTCATTGGTGCTAAGTTTCCCTATTACACTCACTGGGCGACTCCATATGCAAAGATTCTTACCGGTGTAGGGCGCTTCCACTTCCCCTATGACTACGCTGACGGAAGTTTTTTTGTCCTTGCCCCCGGCGCTGGCGTCGATTTGCCGGTCGGTAAAAGCCGCTTCAGCGTGCGACTTATCGACGTCCAATATCAAAGCTGGGTGAATTTCCCCTTCGGCACCCTAAATCCATACGGAATCAGCACAGGTGTAGCCTTCCGGATTCATTAGCATCTACAGGTTTGGTGGCGTCCCAAACCAATTCGATTTGGAACAATATCCTTGGTTGCCTCAAAATCCTTGACTCTCTTCGGAAAGTCTACAAGGAATCGACGTTCGTCGCGGGTTTTGGGCGTGACAAACCAAAGAAGGTCAATCTCTTATATATCCCTACTAGGTATAGAACTAGGTGAGTATCCTAGCCACGCACTGCATACCTGCACAGCTTTGCACACCTGACTTACCCTATCCCGCTATGGTCTCATCGCATTGAAAACAAGTCGAGAGTTATGGCGAACAGGTAGTGGTCAGTCTTCGCTGGGTTGACGACACCCCTGAAAACGCCGTTTCGGAAAGTCGCTTCCCCAGTTCATGCAAAGCCCTGTTCTTGTTAACGGAGATTGGCTATGGCTGCCAGCCTCCTCCCAGAGCCTGATACAACTGGACGTAGTTTTGCATCTCCGTACTCCAGGCCTGGGCCAACGTCAGCTCCGAAGTGAAATATTGCTGTTGGGTGACCAGCACTTCGAGGAAACTCGTATATCCGCCAGTGAAACGAACGTTCGCAAGACGGGCAGTTTCCTGGTAAGTGTCAGTCTGCTCTTGGATCTTCTCGCGAAAGAGCCTGGCTTGGTTGTAGCCGACGAGACTGTTGGCTACATCGCCAAAGGCGTTCTGAACCGTTTGCCTGTAGGTCAATTCCGCTTCACCGCGCTGTGCCCAGGCAAGGTCATAGGCGCTTCTGATAGCACCGCCAGCGTAGAGCGGTTGCAATACCTCCCCAGCCAATGACCAGACTGTCGCCGGTCCCTGAAGAAAGCTGGATAAGGCAGTACTTTGCGCACCGAACTGGCCCGTCAAAGATATTTGAGGGAAGAAGGCAGCCTTGGCCACTCCCACATTGGCATTAGCGGCGATCAAGGTCGCTTCGTTCTGCCGAACGTCGGGGCGGCGCTCTAGTAGTGCAGAAGGAAGCCCGGTCGGCACGACGGCCAGATGGGGCTGATCGACAAGAGAGAGACCACGGGCGATTGGTCCTGGGTTTCGTCCCAGCAAAATGCTGATCTGGTTCTCGGTCTGCGCGATGGACTGCTGGCTAAGGATGACCTGGGATTCGGCTTGTTGTAGCAGCAAATTAGCTTGATACACATCGCTAATTGCGCTGTCACCACCTTTATATTTGATGGTGTTAATCCGAACGACATCCTGATCTGCAACGACACTTCTCTGTGAAAAGTCCAGTTGATAATCGAACTGACGCAACTGGAAATAGGCACTCGCCACATCGGAGATCAAAGTTGTTTGGACAACGCCTCGGGCATAAGTCGTCGCAAGTAGCTGTGCACGGGCTGCCTCGGTGGCGCGGCGGTACTTTCCCCAGAAGTCCACGATATAGTTCAGCTGAATTCCGAGCGAGTTTATGGTTGGACCGTTCGGTACGATCGCGTTGCGTTGATAGTCCACCCCTCCCGAACCGGAGAGGTTTGGCAATTGATTGGCCCGCGTCTCTCCCACAATCGCCTGGGCCTGCATGATGCGGGAGGCAGCAATCTGCATGTCGTAATTGTTGGTCAGTGCTTCCTTGATGAGTGCTCTGAGCGTCTCGTCCTGAAAGACCGTCTCCCACTGCATCTCCGCAAATGGCTGTGTACTAGCTTGACTGGACAGGTCGGGTGCCACGCCGCGGTACTGGTCCGGCGTCACCGCTACCGGACGCTTGTAATTCGGACCGACCTTGCAACCGCTCATCAGGAGCACCAATCCGATAGCGGCGAACTTTCTCATGTCGATCATAATGTGGTCTCTTTCGAAGCAGAGTCAGGCTTCTCTTCCGGTTTCTTTTCTTTGTTCTTGCCGAAAAGATTGCCGAAACGCTCAACAACATCGAAAGAAACAGGAATGAAGAAGATGGCAAGCAGCGAGGCAGCCAGCATGCCGCCAATGACTACTGTACCCAGCACTTGTCTGGAGATGGCACCTGCGCCGGAAGCCAGCCATAGCGGGACACAGCCAAGGATGAAAGCGAATGCTGTCATGAGAATTGGCCGCAGCCTCTGCTTCGCGCCAGAGAGCGCAGCATCAATCAACGATTTGCCACCCTCGTATTCAGCCTTGGCAAACTCAACGATGAGGATGGCATTCTTGGCGGAAAGACCTATGAGCATTACCAGGCCGATCTGTGCATAGACGTTATTGTCGAGCCGTCGCAGGTAAAGTGCGGCAAACGCCCCGAAGACAGCGATCGGAACACCCAGCAGCACGCTAAGAGGCAACGTCCAGCTCTCATACTGCGCGGCCATAATTAGAAACACGATAAAGAACGAAAGCCCGAAGACTACAGCCGGTTTGACGCCTTGAGAGGCCTTGACCTCTTGATACGACATGCCAAGGTAGTCGTAGCCCATCTGACTGGGCATTGTCTTCTTAAAAACATCTTGGAGCGCCGCAATTGCCTGCCCCGAACTGTAGCCAGGAGCAGCGGAACCGTTGATCTGAACACACTGGAACTGGTTGTACTTCATGACGAACTCGGGGCCGCTGCGCGGCACGTTTCCCGTCAATGTGCTCAGCGGGACCATCTGCCCGGTGCTGTTCGTCACATAAAATTTGCCCAGATTGTCTGCCGAAGTTCGATAGTTGCTCTCTGCCTGGACGTAAACCTGCCACTGTCGGCCGAAACGGTTGAAGTAGTTGACCAGCGATCCGCCCATAAACGTTTGCAGAGTTTGGTATACGTTCGTCAGGCTGACCTGCTGTGTGAGCACTTTTTCCTGGTCAACAGTGATGCCTACCTGCGGCACTCCAAACAGTGCGGTCGTCATCACCCCGGTCAATTCAGGGCGTTTGCGAGCCTCCGCCATGAATACGTCCGCATTCTTCGCAAGGAACTCAATGGGGCTGCCAGAGCGATCTTCAAGTACAAAGGTGAATCCGCCCGATGTTCCCACACCCGGTATTGCGGGTGGCGGAAATGCAAACGCTATTCCAGACGTAACTTTGGATAATGCGCCCATCAAGTGCCGCTTGATTCCGTTGTAACTTTCTTCCGGAGTTTTACGCTCCTCCCAATTCTTGAAGGAGACGAAGAAAAAGGAACTATAAGTGGTGTTTACGCCGCTCAGCATGCTGTAACCAATCACCGTGCTGACGTTCTCCACTCCCGGGGTATCCAGCATGATCTTCTCGACGAGCTTCGACGCATCGGAGGTACGCTGCAGAGAGGATGCATTAGGTAATTGAAGCCCGCCATACATGTATCCCTGGTCTTCGTCCGGTAGAAAGCCTCCGGGTGTCTTACTTCCGAAGAAGCCCGCAGCAACTACAAATCCCAGTAACAGGAGGAATGCAAAGCCTGCTTTGTGGATGAGATGTCTGCAAGTATTGACATATCCATCGGTAACTCTGCCAAAGACGCGATTAAACCAGCGAAAAAAAACTCCCACAGGACCACGAGACTCTTTTCTCGGCCGCAATAGCATGGCTGATAGAGCCGGGCTCAGTGTCAATGCATTGAAGGCCGAGAAAACGACGGACACCGCGATGGTGACTGCAAATTGTTGATAGAGCCGTCCGGTGATTCCGGGAATGAACGCGGTCGGTATAAACACGGCAGCCAGGATCAGTGCGATCGCAACCACCGGTCCGCCCACCTCTTCCATGGCCCTGACGGTTGCGTCATGCGGAGTCATGCCGCCTTCAATGTGGTGCTCGACCGCTTCGACAACGACAATGGCATCGTCTACCACCAGTCCAATGGCGAGCACCAGCCCAAACAGCGAGAGCGTATTGATGGAAAAGCCCAGCAGTGGAAAGATCATGAATGTTCCGATCAATGAAACCGGAACCGCAAGCAGAGGGATCAACGTGGCGCGCCATCCCTGGAGAAAGATGTAGACCACAAGGATAACTAATACCAGCGCCTCGATGAGAGTATGTTCTATCTCCTTGATCCCGGCGGTCACTGAGAGAGTCGTGTCGAGAGCAACAATATAGTCCAGATCCTGGGGAAAGCGGGTCTTCGCTTCCTGCATCAGCGCGCGAACTCCGGCAGCTGTTGCGACTGCGTTTGCACCGGGGGCCTGGTATACCGCTATCAGTGCTGCAGGCTTGCCGTTCAGGCGGCCAATCATGTTGTAGTTCTGCGCACCCAGTTCGACTCGGGCAATGTCCTTCAAGCGCAAGATGCCTTCACCCGATTTCGCTCGCACGATGATCTCGCCAAACTCTTCCGCAGAAGGAAGGCGGCCGGGAGCACGAACCGTATATGTGAACTGTTGTCCGGGAGGGGCTGGATTGCCGCCGATCTGGCCTGCGGGGTTCACGTTGTTTTGAGCTTGAATCGCGCTGATGATCTCCGGAACCGTGATCTTCAGGTTTGCCAGTTTGTCCGGATTGATCCAGCACCTCATCGCGTATTGCCCGGCACCGAAGACAGATACCGAAGCAACGCCCGGTACCCGTGTCAGTGCGTCGTTCAAATTGATCGTGGCATAGTTCGCCAGGAAGATGTTGTCGTAGGTGTCATGAGGAGAAGTGAGGTCGATCAGCATCAACGGCGCTGCTGTTGACTTCTGCACCGTGATGCCTTGGTTCAGCACCGCACTCGGCAGCTGCGAGTTGGCCTGCGAGGCACGCATCTGGGTCAGAATCTGGTCAGTACTGGCCTCTGTATTGATGTCGAAGTCTACCGTCAACGTCATCTGCCCGTTGCTGGCGTTCAACGAATACATATAGTTCATCTTGTCAACGCCAGACATCTGCTGTTCAATCGGAGTCGCTACGGACTGCGCAACGGTCTGGGCATCCGCGCCAGTGTAGTTGCCAATGACCTGGATCTGCGGATCGGCAATATTGGGAAACTGGGAGGTCGGTAGTCCCAACATCGCCACGATGCCGGCGATGACCATCAGGATCGAAATAACAATCGCGACGATTGGCCTGTTGATAAAGAATTTCGACATGCTCAATTGCCCCCGGACGCGGACGCAACGACGTATGGCTTGGCAATGACAGGGGTACCCTCCCGTACCTTCATGAAGCCTTCGACTATGACCTTCTCTCCTGGCTTAAGACCCTCTGTAATAATCCAATTTTTCCCGACACGTTCTCCTACCTTGACCGGACGGAACATGGCTTTGTTATCCGGACCGACGACAACCACCTGATACATCGACTGGACTTCAATGACCGCCGCCTGAGGAACAAGCAGGGCGTTTTCGCTCGTCCCTGTTTCAATGCGAACGTTGCCAAACCCCCCAGGGCGCAGAATGCCATCCTTATTGGGAAACTCGGCTGCAATCTGAATCGTGCCAGTCTGTGACGCAATCTCCCGATTTACCAGCACGGTCTTTCCTTTCGCCGGGAAAGCGATTCCATTTGCCTGGATGAACTCTACTTGAACGGGTTTCCCTTGCGCTTTTTCACTTCGGACCAGCCGTGCAATCGCTTGTGCTCTGCCAAGATAATCGCTCTCGCTGATATTGAAGTATGCTCGGATCGGATTGACCTGAGACACAGTCGTCATCTTGGTTGTTGTTCCCACCAGGTCGCCTACGTTGGCGTTCGAGGTACCGGCCAGACCGTCGATAGGGGACAGCACCTTGGTCCACGAAAGATTTAGCTCTGACTGAACCATGTTCGCTTTCGCAGCATTGACCTGAGCAGTCGTAGCCGCCACGGTGGAGATATCGGTATCCAACTGCTTTTGCGGTATGGCATGCTGTTCAGCGAGTGGACGGTCCCGCGTGAGATTATTTTCCGCTTCGGATTGCTGTGCGACCGCGACGGCTACCGTCGCCTTTGCCTGGTCGAGACTGGCCACAAAAGGACGAGGATCGATCTCGTAGAGCAACTGACCTTTATGAACGAAAAAACCTTCCGAATAATTCCGCTTCAATAAATACCCCTGCACCTTGGGAGTAATATCCGCGTTCACCTGGCCGTTCAGTTGCGCTACCCACTCTTGGTAGATAGGCACGTTCTGTTGCATTACGTCCGTCACCACGACTTCGGGAGGCGTCGGGGGAGATGCCACCTCTTTCTTCTCGCAGCCGACAGCTATCAGCAGCAGGAAAATTCCGAACACCATCGTGGCGACGTCAAAGCTGCGGTCCTGGTGACGCAGCCAAAAGATCAACCCTGGCTTGCCCGTTCGTAAACTAAAGCTCCGAATTGCAGGTGGCGCTTGCATTTGTTCTCTCCCGTCCATGTCTCTGAGGAAGCGGTCCCGGGTGTTCTATCGCATGACATGTTGCCGCAAATAAGGGTGTGTCATCAAATGAACCAAACGCTGACTACGGTAGATCGGTGCAGAAAGGAAAGGCCAAACGCGTTACATCGTATCCACGTAAGGCGGATTTCTTGTGCTCAGTCCCGCCCTTGCTGCGACTGAATCCTGCTGTTAGCCCTTTTGGCGCGGCCCGGTACTCTGGTGATTACGTAAGCGAACGAGAAGACTATTTGAAAAGGGACGAGTATGCAACTTGGAATCGCAGGGCTCGGAAGAAATGAAGCGAATATGGTTCGTCGGCTGACGGTACCCTAGCCATGCACTGCGTACCTGCACAGTGGGCACAGTCGTTTCCGGATGAATCGTGTTGCAGAAGTGCTCTTCAATTGAGTTCCTATAGATTCTTACACCCAACACTCAAGAGCGACCACCTGCTTTCTTCTGGAGCTTATATCGCGCTTGCAGGAATCGGGCACTGTGCCCGCAATAGACGTCCGTGCCTAACCTCGGCGACAAAATGGATGTTGTTCGGACTCAAAACAGCAACTTGAGTACCTATCTTCTGTCGGAAAAAAGCGGTCGGAAAACTCACAGAGACGGACAGACGCAAAGGCATCGAAATGGTGTTGCGAAACGAATACATACTTTCGTGCAACCCAGTCGATCCTGGGATTCTCGCAGGGACCAAAATGCCCTCCGACATTTGGATGAACGAACGCCTGCAGGCCATGGGGGAAAAATGGAAATTCCGCACTGTTCAGAACGAAAGTGTCCCCGCATCGGCTCCTCAGTCAATCCCCGCGCAGAAAGAAGTGAGCGTTGGTTTCAGTTTCTATACCGATGATATGAGGCCCGATAACTTCATCAAAGAGGATTGAAGCAAAGCCGAAAGACAATCAAATACATATCTCGAAAATCTTCAAATATGGATTAGGGGATGTATTGGTTGCGCTTGGCAAGGTACTGCACCGTCCGGATTTGATGCTCCTGATAACGATAAGCCGTGGGACCGAAGGATTGGAATTGCGGAAATGCTGCCTAATGTATCGACGCCCAAATGGGAATTCACCATTTCCATGCCAAAATTTCCTCAAATCAGAAACGTTCCAATAGCCTGCTACTTTGCCTGCAAAAACTGTCTGGATCCTCAAAGCTGATCATCGCTAGATCATCGGTCATGGGCAGGTTGTGCGCCCCACCCGCGGACTGGACTCCTGGTAAAGCGCGCAATTTCTCGAAGTACTGCCGGTAGAACTGCGGGCGCGTGTCCTTATATAGCGAATCGGGGAGCTCGAAGGTGAACGTCAGCAGATGATCCGGATTGAATCCCTCACTCATATGGGTAAGCTTCACGAAACTCGTAACCAGGAGACCTGCCCCTGCGGTTAGAACGATTCCTAAAGTTACCTGCCCCACCACCAAAGCCGAGCGCAACCAGTCGCGACCCCCCATATCGGAGCGCCCACCATCCTTTAGGGTTGCAATTAGATCGGTCTTCGAGGCAGTCACAGCAGGAATGATTCCGAAGACCACTCCACAGAGTAGAGAGATCAAAAGGCGCAAATCCAAGAACAGGCAGGTTTACTCCGGCGTTAGCGGCGCGAGGCACACTGTCGCCGATCAACCGGAGGACCATAGGGGTCAGGGCAAACGCAAAAGCGCAACCGGCGAGGCCTCCCGCTACTCCCTGCATTAGGCTCTCTGCCAGTAATTGCCGCATAACCCTGTTTCTACCCGCTCCGAGCGCGCATCGCATCGCGATCTCTCGTTTGTCGATCGCGCATTCTCGCCAGCGGCAGATTGGCGATGTTGGCCAAGCAATCAGCAGCACCAGCGCTACAGCGCCCAACACAATCATCAAGAGCTTGCTTGTATCCCCGAGCAGTGATTCCAACTCACTCTGCACCTCGGCAGAACTATGCCTGGTGTTTGTTTCGGGATATTGTTTTGCCAGTCTCGCGGCAAGCACCTTCATCTCCTGATCTGCCTGTGCAACCGTAACTCCCGTTTTCAATCTGCCAATCACGGTCAGGAAATGCGTGCCGCGATTCGTGAATACTGGACGGGGATCGGAGGGATCATTATCAGCCGCGATTGTTGTCCAGAAGCTGTTCTTTGGCTGGTTAATCGGGAAGCGAAAGGATGCTGGCATTACCCCGACTATGGTGTAGAGGTTACCGCTCATGGTGATTGGGCGGCCTAACACTGATTTATCGGCTGCGAACTGCGACACCCACAGCGAATGACTGATAAGGAGCACGCGGGATCCCCGTTTTTCTTCGTCCGACGTAAATCCACGTCCTAGTTCTGGAGAGGCGCCGAGCGTTGGCAGAAGATCCCAGGAAACCACTTTGCCATCCAGGCGCAAAGCGCGAGCGATGCCCGTCAGGGTGAAGGATGCGTCGTGGTAGGCAACGAAATGATCGAAAGAATGATTCTCGGTGCGCCAATCGAAGAAATCGGGGTATGAGACATCGCTCGATTCAAAGTGATGCTCCTCGCTTGCTTTTACCTCCACGAGCATCTGCGGCTGAACATACGGCAGCGGACGCAAAACCACCGCATCCACGATGCTGAAGACAGTAGTGTTTGCTCCGATGCCAAGCGCCAAGATGATGATCACAACAGCAGTGAATCCCGGCGCTTTACGGAACTGTCGGAGTGAGAATTTCAGGTCATACAGAACGGACTCAATCGTGGGCCATTGCCATGCTTCACGACTGCGTTCCTCGATCTGGGTAACATTTCCAAATTCACGCCGGGCTTTGTCTCCGCCTGTTCACGGGACATGCCATCTTCCATCAACTCATCGATCTTTTCATTCAAATGCTCATGGATAGTAACGGAGATATCGTCGTAGCGACGGCGGCGGGAAAAGATCTGCCTGAGCCAGTTCATGCAGCCTCCTAAGCTTTAGCCACTGCAAGTACGCGAGTAATACCGATGAACATCTTCTCGAAGCTCGACATCTCTTTTTCCAAGTGCTTGATGCCAGCTTTGGTTAGCCGATAAATCCGGGTGGGGCGGCCTTTGGCAGAAACACCTTCCTTTGATTCCAATAGGCCCTCTCGCAACATCCGCTGCAGCGCCGGGTAGAGAGAACCTTCCTCCACTTGCAGATGATCATCAGAGACCAGCTTTATGTGTTTGACCAAGGCGTAGCCGTGCATTGGCTGCACACGGAGCGAGTGCAGAATCATCAGTTCCAAAGCGCCAGCAAAGAGGTCCCGACGTTCAGTGTTCTTTCCCATACGAGGAACTCTAATCTTCATATACCTATTTTGTAAATAGGTATATGAAGATTAGGCGACATCGGAGGCGCTGGCCGGTGGAATTCCATTGCTTGTTCGGGAATTGTCATCATAACGGCGACTGGATAGAATCTGCGGAAGGGGACCAGACTCGTTATGGGGACAGGAGTCCGCATCTCGTAGAGGCGCGCAGTGGATTTTGGGATTCAGTTGTGCGGCGCGATAACCTTCTGAGAAGGATTGCCACGGCGATCGCTGTACGACTGGCCGGAGGCGAGTGCCGCAGCTCTGCCTGCAGCTGCATAGAGGTTGAGGCGCGAATAGAGACCGAAGGATGATCCATCGTCCAAGAAACCACCGCCTGGTCCTTCGGTCTCAGTCAAAATCTGATCGGCCTGCTCTAAGGTCAACGCAGGGAAGGCAACCGTCAGCAGATATCCTGCCTCTGGAGCAAGCTTGCCGACGTTTTCGACTGCGCCGGAATTCTGGGGATAGACAACCGGGAGATTATAGGTCTGCGTGCCGGCATAAAAAGCTTCGTTTGCCGCGGGATTGCTCAGGCGGCCCGTGTCCTCGCGTGCGCATTCCTGGGTCGTCTTGCCGCATGCTGCCTGCAAGGCCACGGTCAGATCGACGCGTGCCGCCTTGATGGCCGCCTGAAAGTCATTGATTGTTGAAACGCCCTGCAACGTGTGGCCCACATAGGCCGGATCATTCGCGAGAAGGTGTGCCATATCGTAGATGGCCAAGGTGCGTCCGCCAATCACATCCATCGCATAGTGTGCCCCCATAAGGATGCGGTCATTTCCGTATTCAGCGCCGCGCACAACCATCTGCTGATATCGTTCCGGCACGAGGACGGCCAAAATCAGCGCTCCCGTGTAGCCGTAAGTAGTATGGCCACTTGGGTAGGAGGGACTATCTATAAGGTTCATCATGGGTCCGCGGTTGTATACCCAGTTATCGGCTGGCACGTTGAGATAATCGGGTCCAATGATAGGTGAAACGCTCGGTTCAGTTTGAAACGGGCGCGAGTCGCCGAAGGCGTCGGCTCCAGAGGTTCCTGCGGGACGGCCATAGCTCTTGCCAAAGATATCGGTTTCGCCACCATTTTTCTTGAGGATCATCATTGCCTCGGCCGAGACGGGCGTTTTTCCGTCGGTCGTCGCGTTGGCGAAAAAGTATTTGGCGGCATTTGAATTTACCGCGGTGGTCGCGACCGCGTAGGCAATGACATCGGCAACCGGCTGGGATATGTTGGTGAAATTCGTCTGATCTATATAGTGGGCACGCGCCAGGTAGCTGGCTCCGAGCGTCGTTCCAAGTCCGTCGGCAAGCTGGGCGAGGTCGCCAGCCGTGATAAAGACATCCCGAAGCGCCTGTTGCTGCTGTTCTGCGAAAGGTAGAAGTGTGGATTGTCTGATCGCGCCAATTTGGATTCCTCCTGTGACCGTGTAGTTTGCCGCGAGGGCCGCTGTGCCTTCGGGTGTATTCGACAACATCGTGACTGGCGCGAGTCCCTTCAGCACGGCCATATCGGTGGTGGATTGCGCTCCAGCCTGGAAGGGCATGAGTGCGCAAAGCACTCCAATCGCCAAAAGTGTTTTGCCTGTCATTTTGTCTCCCCCGCGAAATTCGAGCGCGTGTCTTCGACAGCCTCAATTTACCATCAGAACCTCAATAACTCTCCGAAAGTTACGAAAGACCTGGGTCGCTCGCTATCAGTCAGATTCTGTTTATGAACGTGTGACAAAACACCAGCATTTGATCGAAATTACCTGTGCTTCTGTTTGTTGCGACAAGCTTAGACTTGCACACGTAGAACCCCGATCGGTATGCAGAAGCTTCGCTAACCACAGCTAGTCTCTTGCTCTTCAAAGGTCAGGGACAGAACTAGTCCGCAACGACATATAAGAGTCAGTGTTCTTTCCCCGCGCTGGTGATCACGGCGGCTAGTTCGCCAGCGCGAATGCGACGCCAGGTGGACAAGTTTTTGCGCTAAAGTTCAGCTTAGTGTCCCGGTTGTTGAACGTTTTGGTAAAGGCGTCACGGACGCTTCTGGATCGATCTCTATCGAAGGACCATGATCGCGGAACGCCGTCTGCGAGGACACCGCACTGGTACACAGCCAACGCTGCAAACATGGCGTGATTTTACTCAACCGCTTTGAACCTTCTTCTCCAAAGAAAATTGGGATAGTCATTTATTGCATATACAGGTTTTTTCTCAATCTAATAGATATGGAATTGACACTTGTATCTGTATGCACCTAGAAACTAACTCTGCCCCTCCTTTACGCGGTGGCAGGTCCGATTCAAAGTGCGGAGATACATATGCCACCCAGGTCACATCGCTCCAATCGGCGTTCTTTTCTCAAGACGTTCTCGGCTGTAACGGCCATCGCGTCCTTGCCTGCTTTGCGCAGTGTCTGGGCATGTGTACCCACCTCGCACTTCGACATCACAACAGACAGCACGACCATCCAGAAGTTCGTGGCGCTTCGCGACGACACTGTCATGCAATCGTTCTGTTTCGATACAGCGCAGAATCGACTGTGGACGCTCCAGGCCTCACATGGCGGACAGACTGCCGGCGACCTGTATCTCTCTTGGATCGATCTATCCACGTGGACCACGTCGAGCCAGTACATGTCGCTGAAAGGTTTTGGGCACGGACAGGGCTTCTATATCGAAAACTCCGGTTCCGATACATGGGTTTGGGTAGAATGCGATGCATTGGCGGATGCGACTTCTCCGTATGAAGCTTTCGGGACAAAGCTCTGCCGGTTCCAATGGGTTTCAAGCAGCCCGGCAACGACTATCTATTCGTCGACCGACACGCCTGGCTACACCACTGGAGCTACTATCGTTTCCACCGCAGACAAGTACGATCTAAGCCCAGGATGCCGCCACCTGACAGTAACTGTTGATCCCTGCAATAGCCGCATGTTGATACGTTCGCTCGAGAGCAGTGTCCCCTGGATTCGCATCTACGACCTTTCGGATGTGAAAACGAACGGCCTCACCGCTACGCTACTGCACCATTTCACGCAGATGACTATCGAATCAGATACAACCACCAGCGGAGCACAGGTCGCCGAGCCGCTGCAGGGCGTCGCCTTGTACGGCAATTTCGTCTACTACATCTCCGGCTTCGAGAAGGGCCATACCGGCATGGGAACAACCTGTTCCCAGCCAACGGCTCAGCCCACCTATCTCTACTACCAGAGCACTCTGCCCGATGATAATCACGCAGGCTACTCCGCGCCGACGACCGCCGGCTACTCCTTGCCGCGGCGTGAACCGGAAGGCATAGGTGTATGGCAGGCTTCCAGTGGATCGCGGCTCGTGCTGGGTTTCTCCGGCCCTGCGGACTCAACAGGCTGCGGAGCAAACAGCTTTGTTTCCAGCTTTTACTCCAAGGACACTCTTATGTAGGTTATGGGTACAGCGAGAGGCGTTAAGGAATCTCTGCACAAGTTCTGCATCCGCAGCCTGATTGATTAATCTTACGGTTGCGAGGTGAAGAGGGATGAAGCACAGAGTTTGGCGTCGCAGGGTGTATTTGAGAGGTACGGGCGGAAGAGTCGTCGGGATCTGTTTCCGAAGGAGATGGAGGGTGTGATTCCGTGGTCGGCGATGGAGACTCTGGTGCGTCCGCACTACGCGAAGGATGGTAACTGACGGCAACCTGTGGACCTCTCAATCATGCTGCGGACGTACTTTGTTCAGCAATGGTTCAACCTGTCGGATCCCGGGTGGAAGAGGCGTAGTACGAATCTGCCGCGCTGCGCCGGTTCGTGGGCGTGAATCTCGGCGTTGCTCCGGCGCCAGACGAGACGACCATCTGCCGCTTCCGCCATCTGCTGGAGAAGCACGATCTGGGCGGTCTGATGCTGGATGCGGTGAACGTGCATCTGAATGCCAGGGGCATCCGCATTGCAACCGGCACAATCGTCGATGCGACCGTCATCCACGCGCCTTCGATCTCGACGGCAGTCGGTGTATAGGCGGCATGAACTCAGTACAGGCTTTGGTATAAAAGTGAGAACCTCGCTCTGGATGGCAAGGGAAATGACATATGGCAAACACCATGAGAAAGAATACCGATGCCAGGATGAGAGGAGGAGCTGTCCTTAGTAGCGACGAAACCCTTGTAATATCGGGGTGGACAGCAAAGAGGGCGTGGTGCATTCGGTCTGCACGTCCGCGGCCTTGGTGGCCGACAGCACATGCTGCCCGACCTGCTGCACGGCGAAGAGCGCTGTGGGGTGACGGCGGCTGTCAAGGCCAGACGGCGAGGTTATAACTCTACCGCCTCTTGTTACTTATCTCAGTCTCTTTAGATATAGCTGTATCTTTAGGAGCGACGCTACCTTTAGCCACTTCGGTCACTTTAGCGGCACTGCTTTATTTTCGGAGAAAAGACTGAGGTCAACCGCGTCTCCCATGGCGATGTACCCATCATCCGACGGATGCAGATGATCGCCATGATCGAAAGCTGGCAGCAGCCGGTCCGGATGCGCCGGGTCCTGCACCGCTTTGTCAAAGTCGATCACTCCGTCAAAGTGGTGCGGGGTGCGGATGAATCTGTTCATCGCCAGTCGCATCTGCTCCCCTTCCTGCGTTGCATAGCGCGCTCCGATAAACGGCGTGAGCGTCCCTCCAAAAATCTTCAACCCGTGCGCGTGGGCCCGGTCAATGAGTTGCTGCATCGCGGCAATCAGTTGCTCGGTAGTAACCGCGTCGCCTTCACCACGCGGCTTATCCGTAAAGCCGATATCGTTGATGCCTTCCAGCAGCACCACGTACTTCACGCCCGGCGCCGAGAGGACATCGCGCTCGAAGCGATTCGACGCGCGCTGACCAATATAGTCATGCAGCAGCCGGTTGCCACCGATACCCACGTTCATCACGGAAAGGTTCTTTGTCTTCTCGTTGCGCATTAGCCGTGTCGCCAATTCGTCCGGCCAGCGATGGTTCATGTCGAACTGCGAAAACGAGCCATCGGTGATCGAGTCTCCAATCGTGACAACGCTGTAAAGGCCGAGCTCCGCGCTCACCTGGACGTTCTTGAGGAAGTACCAAGAGTGACTCACATCCGCATCAGGGATGGAGGCATCGCGCACATGATCGCCGCTGGCGAAGTAGGTTGTGGATACAGCAGTTCCGTGAAAGGTCAGGCCATCGATCTTCTGCTTCGGCACAAAGATGCTCACCGCAAGGTTTCCTCCCTGCAGGAGCGAAAGGTCGATCGGATTGCTGGTGACCGAGCCGCCAGGCGCCAGCGTGACGCTCGCACCAGAAGGAAACGTGACGGCACGGTCGGTCGCAGGTTCGATTGCGCCCTTAGCGGTCTGTAGAGCCACATGCACGCTTCTTAGCTCAAGCGGAAGAATGCCGAATTCATTCGTCAGGGAGAGGCGGACACTCTTTCCTCCCTGCGAAACATGGACTATCTCTCGGATCGTTTTGTCGGTTTCTCCAATCCCGACTTTTTCGACATGGGCCTGTTCCGAGCGAAGCGGAGCTGCTGCCCATGTTCCCACCCAGTTGGTTTGCGCCGGCATCCAGCTTGAGGCGGTGAGTATAAGAATCAGAGCCAGACGACGCATCGGATGCTCTCCTTGCAGGGTGAGTTAAATCGTTACCGGTAGAAAGAAAAGGCGACGGCCCAGGACTCGGGCCGCCGGCAGTGAGAGACAACTCTAGAACGCGAACCGCGTATTGATTTGAACAAAACGCGGCTGCGTAACGGTAGTGGCTTGACCGAACGCTGCATCGGACCACGTCGTGTCAAAAGCCGAGAAGCGGTGGCGGTTGAAGGCGTTGAAGAAGTTCGCGCCGATGGTCCAGGTCAGCTTCTCAGTCAGCCTGGTGTCCTTGATAATCGCGAAGTCTTCGTTGAGGATCGTGAAGGCGCGCACGTCCGAGTACTGTGGACGGGCGTTGCCAAAAGTAAACGGTACCGGCTGTGAGAACGCCGCCGGGTTGAAGATGCGGCTCGATCCAGGAAGGAACTTGTTCGCAGAGATGTGCGTATTCCGATCGACCCCGGGCACCACATTCGGACGGAGCACGCGGTTGAAGATTGCAAGTCCGTTTGCCGTTTTGATCGGCAGCGGAAAGCCGCTCTGATAGCGCTGAATGCCCGTGAACTTCCAACCGCCCAGCAGCGCGTTCCCAATGCTGCTGTTCGCAAGATACTTGCGATGGCGGCCGAAGGGCAGCTCGTATGAATAGCTCACAACGAATGCGTGGCGCACATCGATCGGGCTGATCGCATATTCCGCATCCGGGTTGTAAGCATTCTGCAACACGTTGTCCGTGGTGCTGTCCATCCAGCTCGGACTATTGATGCCCATGTTCTTCGCGTAGGTGTAGTTGGCGGCAAGATGTAGACCGTAGCCGAGACGCTTGGTCGCGATCAGCTGCAGCGCGTTGTAGTTGGAGTATGCCGACTTCGCAGCAACGCTGTTCAGCGTCAGATACTGCGGATAGGGCCGCAATGCCTGTGCCACCGTCCCCGTAAATCCCGGGTACGGCAGCGTAATGCCAGCAGACACTGCCGCGGGGGACGTCGCAGAAACCGTCAGCAACGAGCCCAGCGAAAGATACTTCGGGTCGAGCTGGTTGACGTTGCGGAACTGCGGGTCGAGCTGCTTATAAGAGCTGGTGCCGACGTATGCTGCCTCCAACACCCAGCTTGCGGACGGGCTGTACTGTAGGTTGCCGCTCCACTGTTCGATATACGGCATGTAACCCACGTTCGACTCGAAGAAGTCTCCATTCTGGCCATTCAGCAGCGTTGGCGACACCGACGGCTGCAGGCTTGGCGAACCGGGAAAACCCGTAGCGAAGGTAAACGCCGGGTTGATTCCGCGATTTGGCGAGCTGTAGCTTGCAGCCGGAGTGAAGCCGTAGTTGTCCAGACCCGACACCGAGCTCCAGCCGAGATCGGTGTAATAAAGACCAGCGCCGGCGCGGAACAACAGTTTCGGCGTGACGGCGTACGCCAGGCCAAGTCGCGGGCTGAAACCGGTGGAGCGTGCCGATGCGAACGTCGATCGGCCGCTGCGGCCCGTTCCGTTGCCAGCATAGATCAGTGCACCCAGCCGATTATTGGCCGCCGTGTTCGGTGTAGTCAGGTCGATAAGGCTGCTCTTGTTGTCCTGTTCGTTCGGAATCGTCTCTATCTCCCAGCGCACACCAAGGTTCAACGTGAGGCGCGATGAGAACTTCCAGTCATCCTGCAAGAACACGCCACCGTAGGAGTAGCGCATGGATGTAACCGACGGAGACGTGAGAGCTCCACTATCCACCTGCCCAAGTAGGAAGCTCGCAAACGCATCGCCGCTCGTGGCGGAGTTGGTTGGGTCAGCGGTCTCAAGGTTTGAAAGCGCGATCGCGTTTGTGCCCGGGTTGGGAATCAGCAGATTCAGATGAACGCGGCGGAACTCGCCACCTACGCGGAAATTGTGTGAGCCCTTGTTGATATACAGCACGTCGCTGAGCAGATACTGATGTTCTGCCGTCTTCTGTCCGTTATCGGTCGAAATGGCACCATAGCCGTTCGAGAACGAGATGCTCGGACGGTTCAGCGAAATCTGGTTCGGCAGGGCGAACTCGGTTCCACCCGGTTGCGTCTCCGCGAAGATGCGGTAGTAGCCGATCGAAAGGCTATTCAACATACGTGAGTTGATCGTCCAGTCGTGATTGATGCGGACCGTGGAAGCGCGCAGGAACTGACTGTACACCGTAGCAAGCGGCTGCGGGAGACCGGAGCCCTCCGGCTTGATGCGCGGAACGCGTGTCTGCACCAGCGTGAAGAAGAGATGGTGCGCATCGTTAACCTGATGATCCACGCGCGTGGTGTACACGTCAGGGTTCAGCAGGCGCTCGCCAATAAACGACTGATAGTTGAGCGTTCCGGCAGCATTGGGTGCAGGATAGAACGCTGCTATCTTCGCGGCGAGCGGGTCGATGCGGCTCGTTGGAATTTTGTTATTCGGGAAGGGGTCACGAATGTAGCCCGTGCCCGCGGAGTTCAGGCGGGTGCTTGCGGGGTCGTAGATGATCTGTTTGCCCGTGAAATCGCCAAGGATCTGCGTAGGCGTGGGGATCTGCACTGTCTTGAGAGAGTCAACGCCCGACTTGCGCGAACCGCCGTAAGAGAAGAAGAAGAACGACCGGTTACGTCCATCGTAGAGACGACCGAACCGGATCGGCCCACCGAGGGTCGCACCAAACTCGTTCTGCCGTGTGAAGAGCTTGTTCACCGTGCCCCACGGCTGCGCATCCAGCACGTTGTTGCGCAGGTACTCGTACACCGATCCATGCCAGGCGTTCGTGCCCGCCCGGATTGCAAAGATGCCCGCAGCAGCCCCGGTGTGACCGTAGTCTGCCGGCAGCAGCGTGGTGAACATCTTGAATTCCTGCACGGCGTCCACCGGCGGAGCGCTCTCGTTGTAGCTGCCGACGTTCGCCATCTGACCTGCAGAAAGTCCGCTCAGGTAGAACTCCGTCTGCTTCATCTGGCTGCCGTTTACGGAGATGTAATTCGTGGCGGCGACGTTTTCGGAACCAGTCGCATTATAGTTGCCCTGCACGCTAGGTGCGAGATAGATGAACGCCGTCGGGCTTCGGATTCTTCCCTGCTGCACCAGCGGAAGCTCGTCGTATTCCTTGCGGCTCACTGTGGTTGAAAGCTGCGCATTCTCGGTCTGCAGCAGTGACGCCTCGCCACTCACTGTCACTGTCTCGCTCTGGCGGCCAACGCCGAGCGTCAGGTCCACGCGCGTCTCTGTCGCGATGAACAGCGTGATGCCGGTGCGTGCGTAGCGTTCAAATCCCGGCTTTTCTGCGCGTACGGTGTAGGCACCCGGCTGCAGTCCGGGGACGGTGAAGTCGCCAGTGGAAGAACTGGTGGTTTGCTGGCGGACATTCGTCGCCTCATTGATGACCGACACGGCGGCTCCGGGAATGGAAGAACCGGACGTGTCCGTGATGTTACCCGTCACCGTGGCGCTTTGCGCTAACGCCGCAACCGATGTGAGCAGAAGGAACACCGACAACGCGGCCTGGCGGACACGCAAGTTTTTCAACGCGAACATTTGCATCTACTACCTCCAAAAATGGAACCCTCCTACGGCACAACTGTAGGTAAACGGATCGTTCCACTTGTAGACGGATCATGAACGGATCGTCAATACATTTGTATAGATAGATTATTAAAAGTTGTATATGTAACTTAAACGCTACGAAGGTGTACACCGCGCCGCACACGGAAGCAGACTTAAGGCAAGAGCGATTCGAATGGGTTCTTAGCCGGTCTGCGATCCACAGGATTTGCGGATGACCAGGTGGCAGCTCAACATGATGTCGCGTGGCGGCAACTCGGGGTGTTCCAGCCGTTGCAGCATCGTGGACATGGCTGTGGCGCCGATCTCGAGGCACGGCTGGTGCTGCGTAGTGAGCGGCGTGGTGAGCAGGCTCGCGTACTTCACGTCGTCGATGCCCATGATGCGAATGTCTTCCGGAATGCGCCGGCCCAGCGACGCAAGGCTCTGCATAAAACTGGCAGCTGTTCGGTCGTTCGCGCACAGGAAAGCATCGGGCTTGTGGTCATCGAGAATACTCTTCAGGAAGCTCACGTCGGCCGGATCGCCTGCGAAGACAAGGTCTGCAACGCGCAACATGCCGTAGGCAAACAGCGCTTCGCGGTAGCCCGCTATGCGCGCATCCACCGACGACGCGGAGAAGCGCTGGGCGAAGAACGCGATGCGCTTTCCGCCGACTTTGACAAGATGTTCCGTCGCCTGGAAGGCCGTGCGGCGGTTCTCAATACCCACCAGATCGTAGCGGCTGCGGTGTGGATAGGCCGCGAAACAGCGATCCAGCAGCACAACCGGGATCTTCGCCTTGTCCAGCGCAGAGACGATGCGCTGGTTTACCTGGTCCTTGATCGGCGTGTACTCCAGCGGCGCAAAGAAGACGCCCGATACACCTTGTGCGATGTACTGGTGGCAAAGATGTTCGGCGCTCTGCTCTTTTTTTTCGTTGTCGGATACAGCGTTGCCCCACAGCAGCGAGTGCTTGTTGGTCTGCGTAAATTTCGCCATTCCCTGGCAGATCGGCTCGAAGATTTCCGTCTGCCCCAGATCTGGGATCAAGAGACCGAACAGCCGGCTGCCACGATCCCCGGGCGACGAAACAAACGTTCCCGACCCCACGCGACGGACCACCATCCCCATTTGTTGAAGCTGGCGAACGGCCTTTACGACGGTCATGCGCGAGGCGCCGAAGCGGCGTTCCAACTCGCCTTCGCTCGGCAAGCGCGCACCATTCTTGTACTCCCCTGAGAGGATGCCATTGCGCAACGCGTCGAAGATCAGCTTGTACTTCGGCGTACGGGGGGTGAGTTCTTCGTCAGCAATTTGCAGAGGTTTTAACAACTCGCGGTCCTCCGAGGGATGGAACAGCTTCTGTGAGGCTGCTCCGACGTATACAACTTATTCGGTTTAAATGATAGACAATTATTTGTAATTGGGATATACATGCTGTCGATCCAAATTCACCTACTTTCAGGCTCCGTATCTGTATGTCACAGTCACCGATCTCGCTTCGTCAATCCGAGTTGTCCCGATTCCCAGCGTCCATACAGACCCCGGCTTACGACCGCACCTCGCTGCGCAGCGGGATCGTGCACATCGGCGCGGGCGGCTTCAATCGGTCCCATCTTGCAAGCTACCTTGATGACCTGCTCCGGGATGGCGCCAACACTCAATGGGGTGAGTGCGGCGTTGGTCTGCTCCTCAACGACCAGGCCATCCACAGTGCCCTCAAGTCGCAGGACTACCTCTACAGCCTGCTGGCGCGCGACGCCGACGAACTGAGCCTCCGCGTAATCGGTTCCCTCACGGAGCATCTCTTCGCGCCGGCGGATCCTGAGAGCGTTATCACGCGCATGGCCTCGCCCGAATGCGCGATCGTCTCGCTTACGGTGACCGAGGGCGGCTACTTCATCGATAGCGGCTCAAAGCGTTTCCTTGCCGGCCATCTCGATCTCAAGCACGACCTCGCCAACCCATGTGCCCCGAAGACCTTTCTCGGCTTTCTCGCCGCGGCCGCAGAGCGGCGCATGCAGAACGGTACAGCGTTCACCGTCATGTCGTGCGACAACCTGCAGGGCAACGGCCACGCCGCGCAAACCGCTCTGCTTGCTTTCGCGGAAATGAAGAGCCCTGCTCTGCGCCGCTGGATCGAAGCCAACGTTGCCTTTCCGAACTGCATGGTGGACCGCATTACGCCCGCAAGCAGTCCAGCCGACCGCGAATTCATCGCCAGTCATTTCGGCGTTGCGGACCAGTCGCCTGTGGTCTGCGAACCCTTTCGCCAGTGGGTGCTGGAAGATACCTTCTCCGCCGGCCGACCTGCGTGGGAGCGTGTCGGCGTGCAGCTCGCGTCGGATGTCACGCCATTCGAGCGCGTGAAGATGCGCCTGCTGAACGGCGGTCACTCCACCATTGCATATATTGCGGCGCTGTTCGGCATCGAATACGTGCCGGACGCGATCGCCGATCCTGACGTGCAGGAACTACTCAAGCGTTTCCTCGACGAGGTCAGTCCTATCCTGCCGGAGCTTCCCGGCATGGAGCTCCGGTCCTACAGGAGTTCCGTCATCAAGCGGTTCTCAAACCCGACGCTGCGTGATCAAATTTCCCGCATCTGCTCGGAAGGCTCGGCGAAGATCGCCAAGTTCATCATCCCGTCGGCGGAAGAATTGTGCTCCGAAGGCCGCAGCATGATCATCATCCCGCTCATGGTGGCTGGCTGGCTCTTCTCTATGCGTGGTGTCGACCAGAGCGGCAAGCCGTTCCCCGTCGTCGACGCATCTTTAGCCGACTTCCACGCGTTCGCGGAAAATGGCTTCCGCGATGCGAGACTCGCTGTCGCTGTGCGCGCCGTCTTCGCGTCTATGGGTCATGATGAAAACTTCGTGCAACAGGTGCAAACCCATCTGTCTGCCTTCCACGCAAATGATGCGCGCACCGTCCTGCGCAACGCACTTGCGCACAGCAAGTAGTTCCAAGTTTTACTTCTACGTGAGGACTTCTGAATGCAAACGACAACCCTGGAAGTGAAGCCGAGCTCTGCGTGGATCGAGCGTGTTGGCATGCATCCGAAACTGGCCATCGGCTACATCGGCCTCTTGCTGTTCATGATCGGCGACGGCGTGGAAGCGGGATTCCTTTCACCCTTCCTGTTGGACATGCACTTTACTGAAGCGCAGATCGCGCTGGTCTTCACGCTGTATGGCGTCACGGCGGCCATCGCCTCCTGGGCCAGCGGCGCGCTCTCCGACATCTTCGGGCCGAGAAAAGTGATGTGGGCCGGGCTGCTGATCTGGCTCGTCTTCGAAATGCCCTTTCTTCTCGGCGGCATCAACACGCACAACTACAAGATTATTCTCATCACCTACATGCTGCGCGGCTTCGGATATCCGCTCTTCGCGTTCGGCTTCCTTATCTGGATCACGCACGTCACACCACAGCGATATCTTGGCACGGCTGTGGGATGGTTCTGGTGCGCCCGCACCGGCGGTCTGCCCACGTTGGGCTCGCTCTATGCCAGCTATGCTGTGCCCCATTATGGGGCATATAAGACGCTCTGGGTGTCCGTCATCCTCGTCGCCATCGGCGGCCTAGTCGCGATGCTCGGCATCCGGGAGGAACAGGGAACAAAGCCGCTCGCCACGGGCGAAGAGAACGCGCTGCTCGTACTGCTCTCTAGTGTTTCCATCGCCTGGAAGAAGCCGAAGATCGGCCTTGGCGGTATTGTCGCTACCATCACCACCACCTCGGAGTTCGGTTTCCTCGTCTGCCTACCCATCTTCTTCATCCACACCATCGGTTTCACGCTGCAGCAGTGGCTCCAGATTCTCAGCATCATGTTCGCCACCAACGTGGCCTGCAACCTCATGTGGGGCGTCATTGCCGACCGCATCGGCTGGCGCATCACCATCACCTTCGCCGGCGCATGCGGCTGCGCGCTGACCACGCTGGGACTGTACTACGTCCCACACATCTTCGGCGCGAACTACCTGCTCGTCGTACTTGCCGGCATGGCGTACGGAGTCGCGCTTGCGGGTTTCGTCCCCATCGCCGCGATCATGGCCACACTTGCACCAGAATCACGCGGAGCAGCAATGTCCATCATGAATCTCGGCTCTGGCATGAGCATCTGGCTCGGACCGGCGATTGTGGGCCTCTTCCTGCCACGTGTCGGTATCTCGGGCGTCATCTGGATCTTTGCCATCTTGTACTTCATCTCGGCCATCATCAGCTTCACGCTCAAGCTTCCGCATGAAGTCGCAAAAGACCGCGACGCAAGCGTATAGCAATCAACGAAAGGACCTGGAACCCTCGTGCGCGTTTTGGCAATTGGAGAAATGCTTTGGGACGTCTTCCCGGAGCAGGAGTTGTTGGGTGGCGCCGCGCTCAACTTCTGCGCGAACCTCGAGCGCCTGGGCGACACCGCGCGCCTGATCACCGCGGTCGGCAATGACGCCCGCGGCCACCGCGCCGTCGAGCAGATGTCCGCACTCGGGATGAACTCACAATTTGTACAGACAACTGTTGACGCGCCGACGGGCGCTGCGGTCGTCAGTCACGAGACCTCGGGAGAGCCGTTGTTCGCTGTCCTCCGCCCCGCTGCATACGACCGCATTACGGTCGACGACGCTCTGCTTGCCGGCATCGCGGAGTACGATCCACACTGGATTTACTTTGGCACGCTCTTTCACACGGTGGAACGCAACGAAGCTTTCACACGCGCGGTTCTACAAGCAGCACCCTCGGCCCGCGTCTTCTATGATATGAACCTGCGTCCGAATCAGTGGGATTTCCCCCTTGTGCAGCGGCTCTGCTCTCTCGCCTCCATCCTTAAGCTGAACGAGCATGAAGTGCGCATCCTCGCGATCCAGAGAGGCATCAACCCAGACGATCCACTCGAATCCTTTACGCAATGCGTTTCTGAAGAATTCGACGTTCCCACTATCTGCATCACGCTCGGTGCAAATGGCTGCTTCGTATACGACCGGGGCTTGTCTGTTCACGTGCCCGGCCACACCATTCGCGCGGAGGACACTGTAGGCGCAGGCGACGCCTTCTCCGCTGCCTTCCTTCACGGCTATGACCGCTGCTTCCCTATTCTCGAGACCGCGCAATTAGCGAACGCAGTCGGCGCCGTCGTGGCCAGCCGCAGCGGCGCAACTCCACCTTGGACAGTGAATGAGCTACACGCGATGTCCGCATCTTTAGTCACGCCCCGAGGATGCTCGTAACGAGCACACTTACACATTCAGGAGGTTCTTTTGCACCCGTTCCGTAAACTATCGCTCGCCGCTCTCGCGCTTGTTGTCGGCACAGCCTGCCTTCACGCCGCGGCGCCGAAGCATCATGCTGTGTTGGTCATCTCCATCGACGGCCTGCGCCCTGACGCGGTCACCCATGCCGAAGAACATGGGCTGAAAATTCCTGTATTGCGCAGCTTTCTGCGTGACGGCGTTTATGCCGACGCAGTCAACAATGCGGTACCAACCTACACCTACCCCAATCACACCACTCTGATGACCGGCGTCTGGCCGAGCGTGCACGGCATCTACAACAACACTCCATTCGATCCAGAAGGCAAGGAAAATGGCCGTTGGAACTGGTATGCCAACATGGTGAAAGCTCCGACCCTCTGGCAAGCCGCCCACAATGCCGGTCTCGTCACCGCGAGCCTGCACTGGCCGGTAACGATGAACGCGAAGGGCATCGACTACAACGTGCCTGAGTTTTGGTCCTCGCGTACTGAATCCGACCACTATCTTCTGGAGGCTGTTTCGCAGCCACACGGGTATCTCGAAAAGCTCGAGCACACCGCCGGCACGTACTTCCCCGGGGCCTCAGACATTACCTACGACGAGCTGCTGACGAAGACTGCCATCGCATTAATTCAAGACAAGCATCCGGATCTTCTCACCCTGCACATCGTCTCGCTCGACCACGTAGCGCATGCGCACGGTCCGTTCAGCACGGAGGCGAATGACCGTCTCGAACAGATCGACGGCATGGTCGGTCGTCTGATGAAAGCGGAGCGAGCGGCGCATCCGGATGCAAGCATCGTCGTTGTTTCGGATCATGGGTTCCTGCCGGTGAATCACATCCTCAACCTTAATCTCGCTCTGGCGAAGGCCGGCCTCCTCAAGATCGAAAAAGGCAAGATCACGTTCTGGGAAGCTGCCGCGTGGGAGTCCGGCGGCACAGCCATGATCCTCCTCAAGAGCCCGAGTGACGCAGCGATGATCAAAAAAACAGGCGATGCGTTGAAGCAACTGGCAGCAGATCCCGCGAACGGTATCGATGCTGTCCTGTCGCATCAGGAAGCTGTTGCTCTGGGCGCGACGAACGATGCGGTCTTCCTTGTCGATATGAAGTCCGGGTACCGCATCGGCCCGGCGCTCACAGGCGCTGTCCTTCAGGATCTCCCAAGCACTACCGGTGCGCATGGCTTTCTGCCGAGCATGCATTCAGAGCTCCGCTCCGCGTTCTTTGTTGTCGGCCCCACAGCCCGCGCGGCGAAAGATGTTGGGGTCATCGATATGAGACAGATTGCGCCGACGCTGGCCGCACTGCTGGGAATATCCTTCCCAAGCGCCGGAGCTGCTCCACTAAATGTGCGTTGAGTGCCCTTGCAGATGCGAGAGGAAGATCTGAGGTAAATTCATTTTGAGTTATCCAGCTGAAGGCGGGCAGGAGGTTAACGGGTCCCGTACAGCATTGATAGCTAGGTAGCAGCGGCTGAAAGATAATAGCGAGGGGCGCCACATGGGGTCCCGTCAGACAACGGACAATAGATGTCACGCTGTACTCAAATGCCGGAAAATGCGCTCTCGGGTCCAGATACTGCACTGAATTCCCGGAATTTGCCGAGCTGTTTGTACTCAAATCCCGGACAGAGAGCGATGCACGCAAAAAGGATAGTGTCATCTTTGTACTTATATCCCGGACAAACTTTAGCAGGAACTTCGTCCGGGTTTTATGTGCAACAGTCCGGGAATTCAGTGCAGTGAATATGCAGTCAAATCCCGGAAAAGGATTGAAAACAAACAAGCCTGATTCCGGGAATTGAGTACAGCGTAACAGTAGCGTTACATCTTGGCCGTTGATTTCGCGGGTTTCGGCATTGGTTTCGTCGCCGGTCCCTTTCGCTTCTGGACAGCCTGGCGAAGGATGAATTCGATCTGGCCGTTAACGCTGCGCAGTTCGTCCTGTGCCCAGGCTTCGAGTTCGGCCCAGAGCGCAGGATCGATGCGCAGGAGAAAAGGTTTGCGTTCAGCCATTCTGTGACCTTAGTGGTATAGCGTTCCTGTGTTCACAACGGGATGGACCTCGGACTCGCTGCAGAGTACGACCATGAGATTGCTGACCATCGCGGCACGCCGCTCGTCGTCGAGCTGGACTACATCCTTGGCGGCAAGTTCTTTGAGTGCCATATCGACCATGCTAACCGCACCCTGCACGATCTTCTGCCGTGCGGCGATTACCGCTTCTGCCTGCTGACGGCGGAGCATAACCTGAGCGATCTTCGGTGCGTAGGCGAGGTGGGTGAGACGCGCTTCGTCGACCGCGACGCCCGCTTTGGCGAGCCTCTCCTGTAGTTCAACGCGAAGGGCTTTGGCCACTTCGTCGAGATTGCTGCGGAGGGTGATCTCGCCTGCTTCACCTTCATCGTAGGGATACATACTCGCTAGATGGCGCAGCGCGGATTCACTCTGGATGGGTACGTAGTTCTCGTAGTCATCCACGTCAAAGAGTGCTTGTGCCGTGTCCTCGACGCGCCAGACGATGACCGCTGCGATTTCGATTGGATTGCCGCGCTTGTCGTTGACCTTCAACTTTTCGCCGTTGAAGGTGCGGGCACGGAGCGAGATTTTGTTTCGAGCGAAGAGGCCTCTTGCAACTGCATGTGATTGTGACCTGGTTGCTGAGGGCGTGACTGCCTGCTGCCCGTCGGCATAGAAGGGGTTGGTCCAATGAAAGCCGCTTGTCCTGACCGTGCCTTTATAAGCGCCAAATAAGAGAAGCACTCGAGCCTCATTTGGTTGCAAACTGAAAAAGCCTTTGAGTGCCAATACGCTGCATGCCAGAACTATAAAGCAAAGGACAAGAAGCGGTCCTTGCACCTTGTAAAGGACTATTAAGGCAAAATCGGCTGCCAGAATTGCGATGAGTAGGGTCAGGACTACCCAGCCGCTCAGAACTTTTATGGTGTGTTCTCGGTTGACTGCTGATTGATCTGTCTTCATGATGCTCCCTTCGACATCAAATGCCATTGCTATTGAAATGATATCACTTTAATAGCTTACTCGTGGAATTTTCCACTGAGGGTTTGTTTGCCTCATTCGATTCGCGAAGTGTGATTAACGTTAATGATCGTGCGCAGCTCATCGTCGTTGAGCCGCTGGAAAGGGAATCTCATGTTTATGAGACTGGTTCTAAAGTGGATGAGCCGATGGGCTCATCCACCCAGGCCGACGGCTACTCGTCGTCGGCTCCGTCCGAAGGATCATCCGTGGTTTCAACTTTTGAGAGCCGCTTCATGCTGATGGCGTGGATCTCGGCGATCCAGTGCTTGAAGGTTGCCCCTTTGACCTCATCCTCTACCTCGCGATACCGGAGAATACCTTCCAGGGCGACGAGCTGACCCTTCTGGAGCGTCTTGGCGAACTTCGAGAGATTGCTACAGGCGTAGACGCGGTGCCACTACGTGCGGGTTTCGTAGTCGCCTTTGTCGTTCTTCCAGCTTTCCTGGGTTGCGAGGTTGAGGACGACGTACTCGCGGTTATTCTGGGCGGTTTTGGCCTTCTGCGTTCTGTCCGAGGCGGCCGATGAGGATGACTTTGTTGAACATGGTGTTTGGCTCCGGTGCGCCGGTAAAAACCGGCGAGGTGTAATGAATGAAAGAGTCATACGGTGAAGGATTAGCGATCCACACTGGCCCCGAGTCATGCGGAGCCGCTCGCAAGAGTGGCGACGAAGCGTCGACAGGGGAATGTGCAGGCCGGGTATTCAGCCGCGAAAGACACAACCTTCGGGACGCCGACGCTGTCGGAGCAGGCGGAAGGCAACATCGGATACGCCGATATAGCAAGGCGTATCTGAGTCCCGCGCGGTCACAGA
>Ga0193753_10000192_pt1 | contig 58851 bp, 57 predicted proteins | sample H1c2metaG_FD_144925 | JGI IMG/M metagenome (GOLD analysis project Ga0193753, IMG submission 144925) | Soil microbial communities from a riparian zone of the East river system, Colorado, United States - H1c2 | ecosystem: Environmental > Terrestrial > Soil > Riparian zone | place: USA: East...
CCGTGGATGTTCGCTTACGTCGGGGTCGTGGATCATCCGTGGTTCGCGGTCACGGACAAGAATGGAAACTTCGCGCTGCCGGGCGGATTGCCGCCGGGGCGATATACGCTGGCCGCAGTGCATCTCAAAGCGGGAGAAGTGCTTCAGCAGATTGATATTCCCTCCGGCGAAGCGCCGCCCGTGACCTTCACGTTCGACGTGCCCGAAAGTCTGACGACGCAAACCAGACCGTGAGCGGTGGACTATCCGCGCAAGGCACGGCACGCCTTGAACGCCATAAAAATGCTGATGAGCGCCCAGACATGAAACGCGGCGCTGAGCCATGACTTCTGTAAGATTGTTAGCACTGTATCCAATGCCAGCAGGGCCATGCCGATGATAAACGCCCACGTATGACGCTTGATGGCAAAGAAGCCGAACATCGCCACGATACCCGCGGCCAGAAGATCCAATGCAAATGCCGTTACTGCGCTTGAACCGGCCAGCCTATAGTCAATCTCTCTTGTGATTCCCAGGCCGATGGCAAAGTCCCATCTGCTCCCAGTCATTATCAGGACAGAGTTGATCAGCGATATGGCGGCGATCCAATAAAACCAACTCGCGCCTGACTTCAACCGAGCTTCCAACTCCGCGTCTTGTACGGGCATCACTATCGGGCCGGGCGCGGGCGCGGCGATTGCGGTGGGTGCCACGACTCCGAGTTCAGGAAGCGCCGCTGCGGCCACCCACGCCGGTTGATCGTTGCGCCACACTTGCGTCTCGCCGCTCACGCGGCCGTCGCGCGCCCAATCACGAAATTGTTCCGCAGTCACGGGGCCGTATTGTTTGCCGTCGCCGCCGAGGATGGTGTAGGTGGGTTCCATAGAATGACGAGAGAATGACAAAGGCGTGCGCCGCACTCAATCGGATTTCGACGGACGGAACAGGCAGACATCCCAGATGCGTGTTGCCCGAATGGCGCGGCGGTTGTGAAAGGTAGGGCGCGTCGCTCCGCGCGCGCCGCCGCGGAGCAAGAAATCTCCCGAGGTTGGCAGATTTTTTTTCCGTTCGCGGCGCGCGCGGAGCGACGCGCCCTACTATCAATGGCTCGGCAACATGTCCTTGGATGCGCCAAACGAACCAGCCTTACTCCACCAATTTGTTCTCGAAGGCGTAGCGCGTCAGTTCCGCGTTCGTGTGCAGATTCATCTTCTCCAGAATGCGCGCGCGATAAGTGCTCACGGTCTTGACGCTCAAGGAAAGTTCGACGGCGATTTCCGAAACCGTTTTGCCCGAGCCAATCATGCGCAGCACTTGGAACTCGCGATCGGAAAGCTGCTGGTGCGGCAATTCATCGGATGGATGATCGAGGTGCAGGGCAAGTTTCTCGGCCAGCGATGCGCTCACGTAACGTCCGCCCGAGAGCACCTTGCGCGCGGCTTTCACGAGTTCCTCCGGCGCGGAATCCTTGTTCAGAAAACCGCTCGCGCCCGCTTTGAGCACACGCACGGCGAATTGGTCTTCGCTGTGAACGCTGAGCACCAGGATGCGCACGTTCGGCTTGAGCGCCTTCATTTCTTTCAACGCCTCAAGGCCCGTGCGGCCCGGCATGGTGATGTCGAGCACGACGAGGTCCCAGTGCTCTTTGCTCACCGCGGCGATGGCTTCACTGGCATTGGACGCTTCGCCGAACTGAACCTTGCCGAAGCCGTCCTCAAGGATCTGTTTCAGTCCGCGGCGCAGCACGGCGTGATCGTCAGTGATCAGAATTTTCATGCTTATGACTTTGCCACGCGCCGAACTCGAACCTTTGAATGGCGCGTCCGCTCGGATCGAAGTTCAGGGTTCGAAGTTCAAGGTTCAAGGTTCGATCTTCAAGAATTCAACCGCGACAGGCGCCCGCCGTAGGGCCGGGATGCGCACGGTCAATGTTGTCCCCTGGTCCGGCGCCCCGCTGATTTCGAACGTGCCGCCCAGCAGCCGCGCGCGCTCCCTCATGCCGAGCAAGCCGAAGGATTTTGTCGCCTTCGTCTCTTTTTCCGTGATGCCTCGCCCGTTGTCCTTGATGCGTAGCAGAATCTCTTTGTCGTCAATCTCGAGCAAGATGTGAACGGACGTGGCTTCGGCGTAGCGCGCGACATTGGTGAGCGCTTCCTGGCAAATGCGAAAGAGCGCGGTCGTGCGGTCATCGTCGAGAGTGAGTTCGTCGTCCGCGGTGACGAACGCGCAGGTGACGCCGGTGCGCTTTTCAAATTCCTGCGCGAGCCATTCGATGGCGGCGATCAATCCCAGGCTGTCGAGAATGGCGGGACGCAACTCCGTGGAAAGGCGCCGCACGGCGTTCACGGTCGAGTCGATGAGCTTGAGCATGCTGGCGCTTTTTTCCTGGAGCGCGTGTTGGTTCGGCAGGCGTGCGGCGAACCAACTCAGGTCCATTTTCAATCCCGTGAGCGCCTGGCCCAGTTCGTCGTGAATCTCGCGGGCGATGCGCGTCCGCTCTTCTTCGCGCACACGTTCGAGATGTGCGGTGAGCGCGCGTAACTGTTCGCGCGAATCGCGCAGGCGCTGCTCCGTAAGCTTGCGATCGGTGATGTCCATCATCGCGCCGATCATGCGCCCCGGTTCACCCTTCGCGTTGCGCACGATGTAACCACGATCGAGGACGTTCGCGTAGGAACCGTCGAGACGTTTGAAACGATATTCGTCCGCCCAGAATTGTTTTCCGGCCGACACCGCTCCAAAGAGGCTGGCGTTGATGCGCTCCGCGTCATCGGGATGGATGAGCGACATCCAAAAAGTGATGCCGAGCGTTTCAGGTTTGCCTTCGTAGCCGAAGAGGTGGCGCAGGTTTTCGTTCCACCAAATCGCGTTCGTCGTCATGTCCCAGTCGTAAACCAGATCCGTCGTGGCACGCGTGACGAGTTGAAAACGGGTTTCGCTCGCGCGCAATTCCTCCTGTGCCTGCAAGCGCGCGGTGATGTCGCGCGCGACAACTTGCACCGCGGGACGGCCTTGATAAATGAACCCGGTGGCGCCGAGCTCGACGTCCACGTAAGTCCCGTCGTAACGGCGGATCTTTTGCTCCATGGTCGGAACTTTCTGGCCCGAAGCTGTCCGGCGCATGCGGTCGCGTACGACTTCTTGAAAATCCGGATGCGCCAAGTCGAGCACCGGCATGTCCTTGCAGACCTCCGGGCCGGGCGCGCGCAACATTCGCATGCCGGCGGAGTTCATGAAAATGATCCGACCGTCCTGGTGCACGAAGATCATGTCGGGCGCGACTTCCACCAGGCTGCGATACCGCTCTTCGCTGTCGCGCAACTGTTCCTCGCGCACCTTCTGTTCGGTGATGTCGTAACAGATGCCGACCCATTCTTCGACGTTATCAGTGGGATCAAGGACGGGAACGGTGCGCGTGAGAAAATTGCGATAAACGCCGTCGTGACGGCGCACACGATATTCGATCTCGTAGTAACGATCGTTGGGCGGACGCGTTTCGCGATTGACCGCTTTGCGCCAGCGCTCCGTGAGGTGTTCCCGGTCGTCGGGGTGAATCGACTCCATCCAACCCGAGCCGCGGTATTGCTCGAATGTTTGGCCGGTGAACGTTTCCCACGTCGGCTGTGGATCGGCGATTTCGCCGCCGGGCCGGGCGGTCCACGTCACTTGCGCGGTCGCGAGCACGAGCGATCGATAGCGGCGCTCGTTGCGGCGTAACGCGTCTTCAACCACGCTGCGCTGGCGCGCGAACCTCATGACGAGCACGTAAAGAAGCAGCGTGGTGAACACCGCGAAGGCTGTGTCCTTGAGGAATTCGAAATGAAGAATCTGCGACGGGTCGGCGATTTGGGAGAGAAGCTGGTCCCCAAAAGCAATCCAGCCAGTCGCAAAAGCCAGGTAGATCGCGGCGGTCTTCATCGCTTCGCGGCGCAAATGGGGCGGACGCTTGGGGCGGGGCGCGGGCAAAATGGTCGAGGGACGGCTCATGCGACGTCACAAAAATTGCAGGTTCGCGAGCCTTTGCCAAGGCGGGTGAGGAATTGGTTTGGCTGCGCTTGAACTGCATCGTTACGGCCAAGATTGCCCGAGGGCAAAATCCGTTTGACAGCTCCCACACCCATGAATCATTCTATTCGCATCCGTTGATACGACGGACTCATCATGAGTGGTTGAGGGACTGGCCCGAAGACGCCACGGCAACCGGTAGGAGCACGCAGCTCCAGCGACAGGTGCCAAATCCAGCTCGAAGCGGGTGCTTTGGGAAAAGATGAGAAGAGCGCAATCATTTGACCGCACCTCTTCTCATTCGATGAGAAGGGGTTTTTTGTTGCCCCGCTTGAAATGTCGAATGCTGAATGTCGAATGCCGAACGCGGGAGCGCCCGGACGACATTCGTCATTTGAAATTGGAATTCGAAATATGGAAAAACACGGTTTCATGAAGGCGCTGAAGTGCCGCGAGTGCGGGCGCGAATATCCGCTCGCGGCCACGCATGTGTGTGAATTCGACTTCGGCCCGCTCGAAGTCTCTTACGACTACGACCGCATCAAAAAATCCATGACACGAGCAGCCATCGAGTCGCGTCCGCAGACGATGTGGCGCTATCGTGAACTGCTGCCCGTGGCGACCGAGCCGACCGTGGGTTGCGAAGTGGGTTACACGCCATTGCTCAAGGCGGACCGTCTTGCCGCGCGTCTGGGGATTCGCGAGTTGTGGATCAAGAACGACACGGTGAACTACCCGACGTTGTCGTTCAAAGATCGCGTGGTCAGCGTCGCGCTCAGCCGCGCCTGCGAACTCGGTTTCAAGATTGTGGCGTGCGCCTCGACGGGGAACCTTGCCAACTCCGTCGCGGCCAACGCGGCTGCCGCGGGCCTCAAGTCTTATGTCTTCATCCCGGCGGACTTGGAGCAGGGGAAGATCGTCAACTCGCTCGTCTATGGCGCGAACGTCATTGGCATCCGTGGCCACTACGACGAAGTGAATCGTCTCTGCGCGGAAATTGCGGGCAAGTACGGCTGGGCTTTCGTGAACGTGAACATGAGGCCGTACTACGCGGAAGGGTCCAAGAGCATGGGCTTCGAGATCGCGGAACAACTTGGCTGGCGCATTCCGCAGCACACCGTGGTGCCGATGGCTTCGGGTTCGTTGCTCACGAAAATTCAGAAGTCGTATCAGGAATTCACCAAGCTCGGTTTGGTGCAGAACAGCGAGTATCGCGTGCATGGCGCGCAGGCCACGGGTTGCTCACCGATTTCCACTGCGCAGAAAGCTGGCTTGGATTTCTTCAAGCCGGTGAAGCCCCACACCATTGCCAAGTCGCTCGCCATCGGCACGCCCGCGGATGGTTTTTACGCGCTGAAGGTGATGAAGGAAACCGGTGCGCACGCGGACGATGTGACCGACGACGAAATTCGCGAGGGCATCCGCATGCTCGCCGAGTGCGAAGGCATTTTCTCGGAGACAGCCGGCGGCGTCACTGTGGGCGTGGCGAAGAAGTTGATCGCGTCGGGAAAAATTCCAGCGAGTGAATCGGCTGTGCTCTGCATCACTGGCAATGGTCTCAAGACGCTCGACGCTGTGGCAGGGTACGTCGGCCAACCGCGCGAAATTAAGCCGAGCCTGCGCGAATTTGAATCTCTCCTTTCCGAAGAGGAAACCGCGGTGACCGCCTAGCATGTCGATCAAGGTTCGCATCCCGCTCACGCTGCGCCGCCTCACGAGCGAGCAAGAGGTGATTGAAATCAAAGCCGCCACCGTCGCCGAAGCCGTGGACGCGATGCACGCGCGCTACAACGGCATCCGCGAACGCATCGTGGATAAGACCGGCCACATCCGCGGTTCCGTGCTCGTGTTCGTGAACGAGGAAGACATTCGCTTCTTGCAAAACGAACAGACGCCGCTGAAAGACGGCGACGAGATCAGTATCGTGCCAGCGTTTGCTGGCGGCTGAGCAACAACGCGCTGCCAGTTTGCAACTGGCAGAGACATAACGAAACCCGGCATGTTGTCATGGCCAAGGCTCTGCGAGGTACTCGCGTTTCGCCTGTCGGTTGCAAACCGGCAGCATGTTGCGGCAATTCATCGCTTGAACTGGCGCAACACATCTTTGAGGATAACCAGACTATGGCAGTGAAAGTTCGAATTCCGACTCCGCTTCGCAAATTGACCAACGATGCGGAACTCGTCGAGGTGCAGGCGAAGACGATTGGCGATGCGATTGGTGAGTTGCAGGGATTGTATCCCGGTATCAAGGAACGCCTTGTCGATGAGAGCGGAGCGGTGCGCCGTTTCGTGAATGTCTATGTGAACGAAGAGGACATTCGTTTTTTGCAGAATCAACAGACGCCGCTCAAGGATGGCGACGAGGTCAGCATCATTCCCGCGATCGCCGGGGGATAGAACATGTTTCAATTCACGATCATGCCCAGCAAAACCAAAAAGTCTGCCGCGAAGTCCAGGGCCGCTGGCGCATCTTCCGGCAATGGCCAGCAACAGACGCGTCTGTGGCTGATGTATCCGCCGAAGCTCATCACCATGCCGCTCATCTGGCAGCTCGGGCACAAATTTCCGCTCGTGACCAATGTGCGCCAAGCCAGCGTGACGGACGAGATTGGCATTGTGTGCCTCGAACTCGACGGTCCACGCGCGCAAATCAAAGCCGCCATTCAGTGGATGGAGAAGCAGGGCATTCGCGTGGAGCCAGTCGAGATCAACGTGCTCGAGAGTTAGTCGTTCAGTTCCTCCTTACTCTCACCCTCACTCTTAATCCTAATCTTCGTCCGACTGCGCGCGGCGAGGTAAGAGTTAAGACTAAGAGAATGATTGAAGACGAAGCGTTTCGCCGCTTTGGTTCGTACGATTTACTGGTCTTTTTCACGTCTTGACCCTCTGCTCCCAGGAGAGCTATACCCGCATCGTCGGTTCAAATCAGCGACCCTCAACCTTTCACATTATGACAAAGCAGGATCTGGTGACACGCATCTGCGAGGAGACAGGAATGACGCAAGTCGATGTCGCGAAAGTCGTGGAAAAGACCCTGGACAGCATCGTTGCCAGCTTAAGCCGCGGCGAAGGCGTCGAGTTGCGGAACTTCGGCGTGTTCGAGGTGCGTCATCGCAAGCCGCGCACGGGGCGCAACCCAGCCGATCCGACGAAGGAATATCCAATCCCCGCGCGCACCGTGGTGCGCTTCAAGCCAGGCAAGGTAATGAAGGAAGTGGTGCTGAAACTTTCGCCGCCCAATCAATCTGCCGGCACTTCGTCCGCTTCTTGACCGTAATTTCCCTCCGGCGCGCTTGCCATCCGCGCACACTTTTTGTTTCCCTCGTCCGCTCGTTTCTATGCAACGACTGCCCGGCTTCCGCGATTTTTATCCTGAGCCGCTCCCGGCGAATGACGTCTGGAGCGCGGACGCGCGCCAATACATCTTCGACACGTGGCGCACGACGGCGCGGCGCTACGGATTCCGTGAGTACGACGGCCCACCCCTGGAGCCGCTGGAACTCTTCACTCTCAAGAGCGGCGATGAGATCGTGGGCCAGCTCTACAACTTCGTGGACAAGGGTGAACGTGCCGTGGCGCTGCGCCCCGAAATGACTCCGACGCTCGCGCGCATGGCCTCGGCGGCAGAGCGCAATTACAAGAAGCCCTTCAAGTGGTTCGCGATGCCGCAACTGTTTCGCTACGAGAAGCAGCAGAAGGGAAGGCTGCGCGAGCATTTCCAGTTCAACGCGGACATTATCGGCGAATCGGATGTGGCGGCGGATGCAGAACTGCTCGCGTTGCTCATCGACACGTTGCGCTCGTTCGGGCTGACACATGAAGATTTCGTGATTCGTCTGAGCAGCCGCAACGCCTGGCAGGAATTTTTCTTGAAACGTTGCGCGGACGAGACGAAGGCCTACGCTTTTTATCAACTCGTGGATAAGCTGGAGCGGGAAGAGCGCGCGGTGAGCGAGACGAAATTGCGCGAGCTGGGTTTCTCCTTCGACGAAGTGAATGCGTTCATCACGTCCGGCGAACCGACGCCCGAGCTTCAGTCCATCTTGCAGAATCTCCAGGCGCGCGGCCTCGGCGCGTTCGTGAAAATCGACTATGGCGTCATTCGCGGACTCGCCTATTACACTGGTGTCGTCTTCGAAGCGTTCGATCAAAAAGGTGAGTTCCGCGCCATCGCCGGCGGCGGCCGCTACAACAATCTCCTGAAGCTGATCAGCGGCGGCAAAGTGGATTTGCCCGCGCTCGGCTTCGGCATGGGCGACGTGGTGCTGCTGGAATTGCTCAAGGCGCGGAAACTCCTGCCTCCGTTCGACGCGACTGTCGATGTGTTCGTTTTGATCGAAGAAGAGTCGGTGCGGGCGGAGTCGCTCAAAGTAATCCAGCAACTGCGCTCGGCCGGAAAATGCGTCGAGTATCCCCTGACGCCCGCGAAGGGCGACAAACAGTTCAAGCGCGCACTCGAACTCAAAGCGAAGCGGACCGTGCGCCTGGAGCGCGGCGCGGATGGAGTGCTCACGGCCAGAGTGAAGGATCTCGTCACGCGTGAAGAAACCATCTGCGCGCCGGAGATCGTCCTGTAACGCGCTGCCAGTTTGCAACTGGCAGGGCAGCGAGAACACGGAGCGGCAGTAGTTTTTTTGTGATCACTTGCCGGCGTGAGTTGCATCTGCCGGTTGCAAACCGGCAGCACGGCGCGACGGCACGCTGCTATTTCACCAATCGGAAAAAGCGGTTGCTGCTGATGGCTGAGGCGGACGGACTGTTCGTCTGCATGGCTGGCCGCCATGGGCCGGTCACGAGATCGGCTTCCTCCAAACCGAAGGTCGCGTCGTTCCAGTAGAGCACTGCGTCCGTTCCGAGCCGCGACAAATTCACGCGCGGCGGCGCGGGCGCGACAGGCGCGGGCAGGGCCTGCAATTCCAAATCCCAAACGACATCGCTCGATGTAGCCCCCGATTGGTGGACCTGCACGGCGATGACATTGGTGCCTGGGCGAAGAAACGAAGCTGCTGCGTTGTTGGTCAGAAAACGGAGACTGGTGGTGTTGGGAGAAATGTTCGCGCTCGCGAAGGTGTTTGCGGTGATTGGATCGCCGGGCATGTTGCTCCGAAATACTTCGTTGCTGTTCACGTAAACGATGCAGCCATCATCGCGTTGATAGCGGAACTGAAGGGTCGCGAAGTCGGTCGGGTTCGTGACGACGATGCTCCGGCGAAAATAGGCATTGGTGATTTGACGCGTCGTGTTCACGCCGTTGACTTGCACGAACTTTCGAATCGTGGTCGTGAACGAAATGTCATCCGCGAATCCCAGCCGGGCCACGCCATTGCTCCACGCGCTGTCGTCAAAATTCGTGCCGCGCCAGGCCGCGCCTTGCTCTGAACCATTGTCCAGATATGTCCAGCTTCCCCCGAGCGAAGAGAGCACAACAGGAGGAGCCGCGTTGGTGGCAGCGGCCAACTGCTGGAACAACAGGACCGGCTTCCCAGTCACATCCGCGTTCTGTGGATTCAACAGCGCGATGCGCAACACTCCGTTCATGTTGGTCGGCGCGGGAATGAATCGCCGCGTTAGTCCCGCGGGAAACAACAGCGTGCCAGCGGTGTGCGTGCCATCCGTGCCGTCAATATCGTAATCGACGGCAACCTCATTCGTGCAATGACGGCTCAAGCCCACGGGAATGCCATCGGGAAACTGCGAGAGGGAAGTTCCACGCGCGCCGAAGCCGACACCGACGCGGGCCACGCCGCCGACCGATGACAGCCGCCAGCCATCGGTCGCAGGATTCCACAGCGTGTTGTTCGGATAATTCGTGTCGAGCACACTCACGAAATTGTTGCTCACGAAAAATTGCCCGTACGCATTCGTCCAGCCGGAGCTGCGCCAGTTGAATCCAAAGAGGTTACGATGATTGTAAATGGAAATGCAATTGGTGGCCGTCATGAATCCAGGATACCCATTGCCGATGGATTCATAATTGTCGCCGTGCCGCACTCCGGATTGGTTGGCGCCGAAAAAACACAACTCCACGCGGCCCGTCGGACCGAATGCGCTGGAACCTGGACCGTAGCCATCTTCAATCCCCTGACCGCAGTCCAAATAGACGGTTCGGTACGCGGTGGTGTTTTTCAGCCCGGACAGCGAATTGCCCTCATGGAAAACGCTTTCAAACCAACATTTTTCGTAGTGAAGCCGCGCCAAGCCGTCGCCGCCTGAGTCAATCCCGTCGTCCTTCGTCCAGCCAAGGAGTGTGTTGGTAAAGAAATGATTGCCGCTCACGAGGTAAAGCGCATCGTTGTCGCCATCGACGAAGTTCACCGTGTCGTCCGGGCATTCGATGAACGCGCTGTCGTTCACCGTAAAGTTCGCGCCGGTGTATTCCCCGCCAGTCGTGGCACGCTGCATGAGAAACCGCGTGAAGGTGAATGTGCCGCCGCTGTAAGCGTGGCCGAGCTGGCCGGCGAGGAAAATGGCCGCCGAGTCTGACAGCGAGATCGTCGGCGCATTGTCCACGAGAAGAAGGCATTGCTCAGGACGATGGCCTGCGCCCCCGGTTGGATTCGCGCCGCTGGCGATGAAAATGGCACCAGTGGCACTCAATGATCCGCTGCTGGTCCGCATGAAGAAACCTCCCCACGGTTGGGCGCGTGAGTTGGGCATGAAAATCACCGGCTCCTCAACACTGCCATTGATGACCACTGCGCCATTGTTGGTGATGTTCACCCCGGAGTTGAGCAACACAATCGCGCCGGCGCCAATAGTCAGCGAACTGCCCGCGGGAATCGCCAGGTGATCGGTCACGCGCATCCGCGACTGCGCTGGCCAGGTCGTGATACCGCTGAGTGTGCCAGAGACATTCGTCCAAACAGTGCCTCCTTGTAGAACAATCAGCTTGTTCGTCGAGATACCGTCGACCGACAGCATGGAGGACAACAGTCCAGCCGGTTGATTGCTGCTTAAGAAACCCGAGCCAACGCCACGTTTAAGTTGGATCGGGTTTTGTCCCGCTGCTGTCAAAACGCCATTGGCCCGCACCGCGTGGTTGTCGTCGTCCACGACCCAGGCCACGACGGGGATTTCGTAACCGGTGGGAAAATTTGTGGGCGTGAGCACCCGCAGTCGTGCACCAACGAATTCGCTGGGCGAGGATTGGATTGCAGGGAACGGCACGTGCGGCGGCAAACCCCATTCCGTTCCACCGCGTTCGCTCGCGCGGACGATAAAACGCACATATTGGCTGGTCACGGCGCTGGTCGTCTGGTTCGTCGCGTCCACGCGCAATTCGTAAAAGTCAGGTTTGTTGACGACCACCGGCGTGCCGGTGGCGATTGGGTTCCAGTTCAATGTCGCGTTGTAGCTGTAGTTGGCCTGGATGTTGATGGTGAACGTCACGGAGTCGGCGTAAGGGCTGGCTTTGTCCGTCACGCCACTGATCGTGAACTGGGCCAGGACGGCCGATGGCCAGAGCGCGCATATACCCCACAAACGGAACCAGGCGGCGATATTCATAAGCGGTGAAAGGCCTACGTGTAGCAGCGTTTGAAATTCCGCGCGATGAGTTTCTGCGCGAACGGCGGTTTCAGTTTATGGGATTGACAGTGAAACGCTGACGCGCGACTCCATCCGGTCGTTCTCGCAGTGACGTGCCGTCAGGACGGAAGCGTAGGCGCATCCGCGCGGCCGCCGTTCGAGGAGGTGTTCTTGAGAGGAAGATAAATATTGTAACGGCTGTCCTCGAACTGCAGCACGACTTGCACGTCGAACACATGGCCTTCGCAGCAGAATCGCAGCGCGTGATTGCTGGATTGGAAACGATGCCCGTTCCCGGATTCGCGCTCCCACGTGCCGTCCCCCGCGAGGAACGAGCCATCGGCGATACGCTGGACTAAGACATTCATACAATGTTTTCAGGCCAATCACGGCGCGGATTTTCGCCGTAGTCCAAAAGCAAGACGCAGCAGTGTCAGCGGTGCGGCTTACTTCGGAACCACGGTGCGCGAGGAGGCAAGGAAAGAAAATGCGTACGAGTACGGATTTTTTAACTGCCGTGTTCGCTCATCCAGGAGCTTGCTCACTTATGAACGAAGGCTGTCCCGCTCGTTGATTTCTTGGGACCAAAGATGAACGAAGCTTTGGCGATTCGGCCTTGATGCACTTCGTAGATGGCGATCAATTCGATTGTGCCGGCACCTTCCGGGAAAGTACGCGTCACGGTTTCCAGATCGATCACTACCTGATCCATGACCATGCGTTGCAGGAGCGTCGCCTGCAGATTTGGCTCTTGGAACCGCGCCCTGAATCGCTCCCGGATTTCCGCTGCCCCGCTGGCCAGCAGTTTTGACGGATACTCGAATTGCTGCGCATTTTCCGCGTAGGTTCCCATGATGGCGTCCACGTCATGTGCGTTGTAGGCGTCGAGCTGCCTTTGCACGAGTGACGCAGCGTCCTCTTCGCGCAGCTTTGGTTCAGGGACGATCTTCATCGGTGGACTGTGCGGGATCGAAACAGCGGTGGGAACTCTTCTTTCGACGATGATAAGCCGAATTCAGGCTCGTTATTGATGGCAGGCAAACTTTTTGGACAACTCCGGAAGCGCGGAGGAGGCTTTCTCGCGAAGGCGAGAAACGAATCGGCGGGATTATCTCCGCGGTCTCTTCATCAGGTAATCGCGCCCGCTGTCGCGGCGGGTGCTGGAGCTGACTACGACCCATCCATCGGCGGACGTTTTCTTCAGGTCAGGATCCGCGACAGCCAGTTCTTCGGCGTCAGAGAAACGATACTCCCAAGTGACGGAAGTGTTTTCCATCACCAAGGTCGGGCGGCGGGAAGCATTCACGAACGGCGATCGAGATAATTGTTTCATATTGCTGCTGATTTTGGCGCGCGGGCCGCGGTGGAACTTCCGCGGATTCGCGCACCGAATTCCGAGGCGCGAGTATGCTCAGGGTGCCCTGCACCCGTAAGGCTATTCTCCGCCGGTGAGTACCAGAAATCCTTTCGGTAAAAGTACGAATGTGTGGATGCCCGTTCGTGTGAACTCATTCCGCGCCTTGACCCCGGCGCTGGGTTCTGTCGCACTAGCGGCTCACACATGACGCAATTTCTTGCCGCAGCCGCGCCTGCTGCCCAATGGCGGCCATTCATCATTTTGTTCATTTCGGTCGCGCTGATCATTTTCTTGATCACGAAGCTGCGGATGCACGCCTTCGTCGCACTCATTCTCGCGGCGTTTGTGGCGGGTTTCCTGACGCGGGATTACAAGCCCGAAGCGCTGAACAGCATTCCCGCTTCGATGCGCGAAGACGCCAGGTCCAATTCATGGGTGGCGGCCGTGGAACTTTCCTCGATCGAATTCGGCAAAGCGGCGGGCGCCATTGCTATCTCGATCGGACTCGCGTCGATCATTGGCTTGTGCCTGATGGAAAGCGGCGCGGCCGACAAAGTGGTACGGCGCTTCCTCGCGGCGTTCGGCGAGAAACGCGCGGGCCTGGCGCTGCTGGCGAGTACTTACATCTTATCCATCCCCATTTTCTTCGATACAATGTTCATGCTCATGGTGCCGCTGGCCAAGGCGCTGCGACTCCGGACGGGCCGCGACTACATGCTTTACCTGATGTGCATCTGCATCGGCGGCGTGGTGACACACTCGCTGACGGTGCCGCATCCCGGGCCGCTGGCCGCCGTGGACAATCTGCGCCTGGATGCGGGCTTGTCGCTGCTGATCGGGATCACGGTGGGAATTCTCCCCTGCATTTTCGGTTACTTCGTGGCGCGATGGATCAACCGCCGGACCGAAGTCCCGTTGCGTGAAACGCCGGGCACCACGCTCGCTGAACTCAAAGGTATCTCCAGCAAGCCTGAGAATGAGTTGCCTTCCTTCTTCTGGAGCATTCTGCCGGTCATTCTTCCGATTCTGCTCATTACCACCGCGTCATTTTTCAAAATCGTGAAGGGCACTCCGGTGCAGGCCTGGTTTGGCAGCGCCGAAAACTTCGAGGGCTTCGCCCGCATTGCTTACTTCATCGGCCACAAAAATATCGCGCTCGGTCTTGGTACCGTCATCGCGCTGTGGGTGCTGGCGCGGCAACGGCATTTCACCTTCAGCAAACTCGATCAGTTGATCGGGCCTCCGCTCGAAACGGCCGGCGTCATCATTCTGATCACCGCGGCGGGCGGCGCCTTCGGCGGCATGCTCCGCAATGCGGGTGTTGGCGATGCCATCGGGGCGCTGGCCAAAGATTACTCGATCAACTTGATCGTGCTCGCGTGGCTGACCGCCGCCGTCATACGCATTGCGCAAGGCTCGGCGACGGTGGCCATGCTCACGACGTCCGCCATTGTTTGGGACATGATCCATCCGGGGAACGAAGTGCCGGCGGGGCAATTGACGGCCACCATCGGCGCCAGCCTCGGCTTTCATCCGATGTATCTGTTTCTCTCGATCGGCTTCGGCGCGTTTTGCTGTTCGTGGATGAATGACAGCGGCTTCTGGGTGGTGAACCGTCTCAGCGGCATGACTGAAAAGGAAACGCTCAAAAGCTGGACCGTGATGTTGACCGTTACTTCGGTGATGGGCCTCATTCAAGTCTTCGTGCTGGCGAAGCTGCTGCCGCTAGTTTGAATTTGCCCTGCTTGAGGTGAAGCGGATTGAACGGCTTGCCACGCCTACAAGTTCGTCAGCGTTCCTCAGCCCCAACGGGGCATTTCTTTCGGCTTCGTTTCCTTTGCTCGCCTCTGTTCCTGCTGAATTGTTCCAGTTACGCTTCCGGCCACTGCTTTTTCATGCGCACGACCGCGAGGCTCAATCCACCTGGCATCGGCGCGTCGTATCGTTCGCCCACTTCATAACCGAAGGCCGCGTAGAGCGCTTCACCGGCGAGCGTGGCAACGAGTTCCGCGCGCACAAAACCAGCGGCGCGAATCGCCTCCTCGCTCGCCTCCAGCAGTTGCCGTCCGATTCCGCGCCGCTCCCATTTGGGATGAACAAAGAACGCGCGGACCCTCGCGGCGTCGCGCGCCGGTGCCAATTCCGCATCGTCGCCGGCTCGCTCGCGATCGCCGCCGTAAACCGCCAGTCGTTTACTCCAGCCGCCGCACGCGACGATGTCGGCATCGCGTTCCATCACGAAGTAAGTGCCGTCGCGAATAAGCTGACGGTCCACGCCGAAAACCGGTCCCAGTGCCACGTCGAGTTGCGCCTGCGAATAAAACCGCGCGAGCGATTGCCGCACACACAAAGCGACTAACCCCTCCAGCGTTGGGACATCCTCTTCGCGCGCCAATCGCAAACAAAATTCATGCTGTGGTCCTGCCATCTGGAATCACGATGCAGGATTTGCGCTTGCTCGTGAAGTCGCACTACGGCACTTCATTCCCGCCATGACGAACATGTTTATGCTTGGAGCGTTCGATTTCTCCATTCTGTCGGATCCGGCGGCCTGGATCAGCCTCGTCACGCTGACGATTTTGGAAATTGTCTTGGGCATCGACAACGTGGTCTTCATTGCCATCCTCGCGGGGAAACTGCCGGCCGAACAGCAGAAGAAAGCGCGTCAACTTGGCCTCAGCCTGGCGCTGATAACGCGCGTTCTGCTGCTCTGCGCACTGAGCTGGATCATGGGGCTGAAGGCGGAACTGTTTGGCTTTGATATTTCCAAATACCACGTCGGGTTGTCTGGACGTGATTTGATTTTGCTCGTGGGCGGACTGTTCCTGCTCACCAAGGCCACGCGGGAAATTCATGAGAAGCTCGAAGGCGAGGACGGCGAGAAAACCAAGCGCGTGGCGCCGAGCTTCGCATCAGTCATCATCCAAATCCTTTTGCTCGATATCGTCTTCTCGCTCGACTCGGTCATCACCGCCGTCGGCATGGCCGACCATCTCTCCGTGATGATCGCGGCGGTCATCATCGCGGTCGGATTCATGCTCGCGTTCGCCGGATACATCAGCCGTTTCATCGACAAGCATCCAACGGTGAAGATGCTCGCATTGAGTTTTCTCCTGCTCATCGGCGTGGTGCTGATTGCCGAGGCGTTCCACAAAGAGATTCCCAAGGGTTACATCTACTTCGCCATGGCTTTTAGCGTGGGCGTGGAGATGTTGAACCTCAAGCTGCGGACGAAGAAGAAAGTGGAACCGGTTCACTTGCACCAGCCGTATCGGTGACGTTCGTTCGCTCCTGGCGGGCGAAGATAAGTTTGTCCAGTTAAGGCTCGGCATCCGACTAACCAGATGACAACGCATGAGCGAACACATCCAGTCACTGGTAGCACGGGCCAAAGCCGGGGAACTTGGTGCCGCCTCGGAACTGGTGACTGAATTCTACGAACGCATCTTCGCTTACTTCCGCCGGCTCAGCGGCAGCGATGAAGACGGCGCGGACCTGACGCAGAAAACGTTCTGCAAAGTCTGGAATTCGCTCGCGAGCTTTCACGGGCGATCTTCCTTCAATACCTGGCTGCACACGATTGCGCACCACGTCTATGTCGATTGGCGGCGCCAGCGCAATCGCCTCGACCCGCAGAGCGATGACTGGTGGGAAACGTGTGCGGCGGACGGCCCCAGTCCTTTCGAAAGCACCGCCGAGCGCGAGATGGCGCATCAACTCTACGCGGTGGTCGAACAACTCGAAGCGGATCAGCGCGAGGTTGTGCACTTGCACTACTACCAATCGCTTTCACTCCAGGAGACCGCCGACGCGCTGGGCGTGGCGACGAGCACGGTGAAGTACCGGTTGCGCGGCGCGCTCGATCTTCTGCAGTCACGTTTGGCGGAACCAAAGATTCGCATTTGAACCCGAGGAGAATTTCATGAAATCAGATCACATTGAAAAAACTTTGCGGAAGGCTCCGCCGGTGCGAACGCCGGCAGGGTTGTTGGACGAGTTGCACGCGGCGATCCGATTGCCGCACACCGTTTCATCTGCGACGAGTTGCGAACCACGAACCAGGAACAGTTTCAATCTCCGTCGCTGGCTGCCCGCACTCGGTTTCGCGCTTTGGTTTCTCGGCTGCGTCGTTGTGTTTGGCATTCAAACCGGCGAGTTCGTGAAACTTCGGGAACGGCAGCACGCGCGGGAGTTGGCGCACGCGACCGCTGTGCAGCGAGCATTGGCCGCGGATTCCGTTCGCGCGGCAACTGCGGCCGAGCTCGAACAGCTCAAAAAAGATTTGGCGGACGTGCAACGCTTGCGCGCGGAGATTTCGCAGTTGCGGGCCGACGCGCAGGAACTCGCGGTCTTGCGCGGGCAGAACCAACAGCTGCGCGAAGATTTGAAGACACAAACTGCGGTCCCGCCGAAGCCGGAGGAAGATTTCTTTGCCGTGGTCCAAGGCCGGAAGATGAAGATCAGATGCGTCAATCATCTTAAGCAACTTGGATTGGCGGCGCGCATTTGGGCGAAAGATACCAAGAGTGATGTGTTGCCAGACCTTACCATCCTCAAGGCGTATCTTCCCAATACGCAGTTTGGAGAAAAAGCTCTCACGTGTCCCGAGGACGAAACAATGGTTTACGAAATCCTCTCTCCCGGAGTGTCAGAGGGCCTGCCGGATACCGTTTATTCGCGTTGTCCGATCCACAACACTTGCGGACTCACGGACGGCAGTGTGCAAATGGTCGATCCGAAATCCGTTCAGGTTGTGAAAAGGGATGGCTGGTGGGTCTTGCGCCGCATTGGGGAATAGCATGAAACGAGCAACGATCACTTGCGTCCTGCTGGCAATGTTCGGGACCATTGGCGTCGGATGGCGGCAGCATTCCTTGTTCGGGCTGCGCAAAGAGCAGGCCGGCGCGTTACTCCAAAACAACGATACGAATCGGGCTGACGTTCCTGTTCAAGAGGAGGCCGAGTCCATGCATGAAGAAGCCATGGAACTGCCGAAACTGCGCAACGAAGTGGGACAACTGCGAGCCGTGCGGACCGAGTTGTCCTCCGCCCGCGCCGAGAATGCCCGTCTGCTGGAAGCGAAACGCACCGGAGCGGTGATCCCGCGCGCGACGCCAGCGGGTTTCATTTCAAAGGCAGGGCTGGTGAACGCCGGCTTGGCAACGCCGGAAGATGCTCTGCAAACTTTTTTCTGGGCCACGCGCGAAGGAAATCTTGCCGTGGCGATGGAACTGATGCCGTCGGAAGACGGAGACAAAGAGCGTTTTGACAAGCTGACGCCCGAAGACCGAGCGCGGGAGGAGAGCAATTTCCGAAACAGCAGCGAAGGCCGCGCCATGTCTGCCTTCAACGACTTCGCCGTGGCGCAACGAGAGCAAATTTCCGAAGACACCGTGGTGCTGCACATTCGTTCATCCGTCGCCACGAACACGTTCCCGTTTCAACTCAAGCGTTACGGGACTGAGTGGAAGCTAATCAAAGTTTTTCGCTGATGGATTGCGTCGCGCGGAACGAGTAGGGCGCGGTGTCCTCAAGGCGCCGTAGTGGTTTGGAACGGTCGCTGCATTTCCTCGGTGCGTGGCTCGGCGCGCTGAGGACAGCGCGCCCTACCATCGGTCGCGGACTTGGGGACGCTCAGCTACTGCGAGCCGACCACGTCGCGATGCGTGGGCTTCGGCTGGCCGGGCTTGAAGGCTTCGATGTGTTCGAGCGTGGCGTGAACCGCGCCGCCGGACGGGAAAACCGACACGAGCGCACGCTCCAATTCGGCGCGCAACACTTCCGGCTTTGCTTCCGCACGCAGGTTTACGATCAGTTGTCCGCTGGCAATGCGGTCGCCGAGAGTTTGGGAAAGTTCCGGCACATGATCGTTGCGCACGAGATTGATGACCGCGAGATCGGACAATCCTTCGTCGGGGCTGAGCGTCATTTTCAAGTGGGCAACTTCGGCGTGACTTTCGGCCAGCCGGTGTTGGAGCGAGCGGCACAAAGCGTGAACGGCCTCGTTGCCATCGAAATCGCCATTCGGACCGCGCAAGGCGACCGTGGCATTGAGCCAGCCCAGGAGCGCTTCGCCTTCGCCGTAGAGGGCGTAGTCCACGGGCATCGTATCACGCGCGATTTGCTCGGCAGAGTCGAGGCGCGCGAACCATTCTTCCAGCCCGGCTCCGGTTCGCGCGGAAACGGCGAGCACTTCGGCGCGCGGAAATTCTTCGCGCAGTTTGGTTTGCAGTGTCTCCAATCGTTTCGCCTCCACGGAATCGCTTTTGTTGATGACGATGAGGTCGGCCTCTTCGAGTTGCTTGCGATAGATGTAGAGCACTTTCTCGGAGAACTTGCCGCCGTCTTCCAATCCGAATACACGCGCGGCGCGCGCGGGATCGACGAGCACACTGAGCGGCGCGATGGAAAAGTCGTCTCCGTAAATACGGCTGAGCGGATACGTGACCGTCGCCACAAGGTCAGTGCAACTGCCGACCGGTTCGGCGATGAACACGTCAGGACGTGACGCTTCGGTCAATTTTTGCGCAGCATCAACAAGCGAATTGAACCGGCAGCAAAAACAGCCGCCAGGAATTTCCTCCGTTGCAAACCCTCGCGAGCGCAGCATGGCCGTATCGACGAGTTCGGTGCCTTGGTCGTTGGTGATGAGTCCCACGCGCTGGCCTTGTTTGGTGAGCCGTTCCGCAAGCCGGGCGACGGAAGTGGTTTTCCCCGCGCCAAGAAAGCCGCCAATCATGATGTAGCGCGCTCTTGCGGGCTTTGGACCCTGGACGTTGGACTTTGAACTCATGCGTGATCAGTCTTCTGCTTGGAGAGAATTAAATCAATCGCGCGGTCGAGATGGTCGCGATAGGCGTTCACGTCGAGGCATTTTTCATCGGGCGTGCCTTGCACCGCATAGAGCCAGCCTCCAGCGTAAGGCTGTTTGTCGACGAGGGAGATCTTTTCGCGCAACGCCGTGTTGCCGCCCAGAAATGTGCCGGTCGCTACGCAGTAAACGTCGGAGATGGCCTTGAAGCCCTCGACCCAACCGACGATTTGTCCGACGGAAACGGTGGCCTTCGCCTCGATTTCAAATCCGTGATCAACCATATCGCCCAACATACGGGTGGCAAATTTCGTCAGCCCGATGCGCCATTCGCCGCTGGCCTGTTGCGCCAGCCAGAAATGCGCGCGCGTGTAGAGAAAGCTTACCGGCAGGTGCGTGACAAAGTGCGAGCGCTTGTAGAAAAGAGTCTGCGGTTTGCCGGTGTCCACGCGGCGGACGCTAACGGCGGGGAAAGTTCGTTCGCAAGAGCGATTGGAAAATGAGGGTAGATGCAATTTGGAACTCAGGAAATCAGGAAAGAATGAAGTGAGCTTTTCCTGAGTTCCTGAGTTTCAAATTTTTCCTCCGCCATTGACGAAAAAACTCGTCAGCAACGAAGCGTAGCGTTGAAATAGCAGTGTGATTTATTTCGATCACAATGCCACGGCGCCGCTTCTCCCCGAAGCGCGGGACGCGTGGCTGGAAGCGAGCGAAAACTTCGTCGGCAACCCGTCCAGCCCGCATCGGCTTGGCGCGCGCGCGGACACTGCATTACAGGAAGCGCGCGAAAAGCTTGCGGCGATTCTCGGCTGCCACGCGACGGAAATTATTTTTACCTCCGGGGCCACGGAATCGAATAACACCGTGCTGAATCACTGCGCGCGCACGTTTCCGAGCGACGCGGAAATCTGGGTCTCGGCGATCGAGCATCCTTGCGTCATGGAGCCGGCCCGGTTTCATTTCCACCACCGCATGCGGCTGATTCCTTCGCGGCATGATGGCGTGGTTGATTTGCACACGTTCCAACGGGAGTTGGTCCGCGCACGTCCCGCGCTGGTCGTGGTCATGGCAGCCAACAACGAAACCGGTGCGCTGCAGCCGTGGCCCGAGATGTTGAAGATTTGCCAGGAGCGCCACGTGCCGTTCTTTTGTGACGCGGCGCAATGGATGGGCAAGCTGCCTGCGCCCGGACTGGGCGAGTGCGATTGGCTTACCGGCGCCGCGCACAAGTTCGGAGGGCCAAGGGGAGTCGGATTTCTCAAAGTGCCGGCACCCTTAGCCATCGAGCCGTTGATCCGCGGTGGGCCGCAGGAGGAATTGCGCCGTGCCGGAACCGAGAACGTCGCGGGAGTGCTGGCAATGGTTGCCGCCCTGGAGGCTCGCGAGAAACAGATCGCGGACGGTGAACACGAGAAAGCTTCCAGCGCGCGCGAAGGATTCGAACGGCAACTTCTCGGCTCGTTGGAAGGCGCGGAAGTCGTTTCGATTCGCGCGCCGCGTCTTTGGAACACCGTTTGCGCGTTGATGCCGGAGGCGGATTGCCAGCACCGCTGGGTTGTGAAGTTGGACAAGCTCGGTTTCGCCGTGTCCACAGGGTCCGCGTGTTCGAGCGGGAAGGAAGAGCCGTCGCATGTGTTGCGCGCCATGAGCTACTCAGGGGCCGACGCGAGCCGCGCTTTGCGGTTCAGTGGCGGATGGGACACGACCGGCAAGGACTGGACTGCGTTGCTGAATGCTTTGCTGGCGACGGCCGAAAAATTTTCGCCGCGCGTGGACAAAATTCTGGAAAAACCCGCTCTCTTGGATTAAAGTCTGGCACTCAAGCCCCCCGGACAAAGCGGTGTGGCCGCGTCGTGCGTGCTGCGGCTCTGGAGAGCCGCGCTCCGCAGGTTCCGCGAACGTTCGTCCACCTGCTTCCGGGTTTATCGTCTGGCGTCCGGTGTTCGAACCCCCGACTCTTCGTTCCCTTCTATAGGAGCCGGAATTCGTAGCTCTTAATTTCTTGTTTCGCCGCCGCGCTCACCGCGCCTACATTCGCCGCTCGTTGATGAAACAGAAACAGCCGTTCGATTCCGTCGATACCGTCATCGCTGACCTGCGCAAGGGCCGGATGGTCATCGTGGTCGATGATGCGGACCGGGAAAATGAGGGCGACTTGATCATGGCCGCCGAGAAGGTCACTCCGCAGGCGGTCAACTTCATGGCGAAGTTTGGCCGCGGGCTGATTTGTGTTCCGACTACGGAGGAGCGGCTGAAACAACTCGGCGTGGAGCAGATGGTTTTGCGCAACCGTGAGAGTTTCAAAACGGACTTTCAAGTGAGCGTGGACGCAGCCAAGGGAATTTCCACGGGCATTAGTGCGGCGGACCGCGCACGCACCATTCAAATGATGGCGAGTCCTACCGCGTTGCCGGAAGATCTGGTGCAGCCGGGCCACGTGTTTCCGCTGCGAGCCAAGGCTGGTGGTGTCTTGCAGCGGGCCGGGCACACCGAGGCCGCGGTGGATCTCGTGAAGTTCGCAGGGTGCCGTCCCATTGGCGTCATCTGCGAAATCATGCGCGACGATGGCGAGATGGCGCGCCTACCGGAGCTCATCAAATTCGGGCGCAAGCATCGGCTGAAGATTTGTTCCATCGAGGCGCTGATTAAATTTCGCCGCGCCAAAGAGCAACTGGTCGAACGCGTTGAGTCCATCGCGATGCCTACGGACTACGGTGATTTTCAACTCGTCCTCTACCGCTCGACGCTCGATGCCCAGCATCATCTCGCACTGGTCAAGGGAGACGTGGCGGGAAAGAAGGACGTGCTCGTGCGCGTTCACAGCGAATGCCTGACCGGCGACGTCTTTGGCTCGCGGCGGTGTGATTGTGGGCCGCAGTTGCACCAAGCCATGAAGCAAATTGCCGACGCGGGTCGGGGCGTTATTGTTTATATGCGGCAGGAAGGCCGCGGCATTGGACTCGCACCGAAGATTCAGGCTTACAAGCTTCAGGAAGGCGGCCTCGATACGGTGGATGCGAATTTGAAGCTCGGTTATCCGATGGACCTGCGCGAGTACGGCCTCGGCGCGCAAATCCTCGTGGACCTTGGGCTGAAGACGATTCGCTTGCTGACCAATAATCCCAAGAAGATTGTCGGACTCGAAGGCTACGGTCTGGAAATCACCGAGCAGGTGCCGATTCGCGTGAAGCCCAACCCGCACAACAAGCGTTACCTCGAAACCAAGCGCACGCGGCTCGGACATTTGATCTAGTTGCAAGTTGGAGGTTGAAAGTTGCAAGTTCGGCCCGCGCGATGAACTCAAACTTTCAACTTTCAACTTTTAGCCTTCAACGAATCCCATGTTGAAGGAAATCAAAGTCACCGGAGTGAAGGCGACAGGCGGCCACTTTGCGATCGTGGCGTCGAAATACAACGCGCGTTACGTCGATGCGATGGTGCGCGCGGCCACCGCGATTTTGAAGAAGGCCAAAGCGCAGGAGATTCAAGTCATCCGCGTGCCCGGCGCGTTCGAGATTCCTCTCGTAGCCGCTAAAGTCGCGGGCGGTTCGCCATCGCCCTCTGCCATCATTTGCCTCGGCGTCATCATTCGCGGCGCGACGACGCATGCGCAATCCATCGGCGACGTCGTGAGCTACGCGCTGGGCACCATTGCTTTGCAGTCGCAGATTCCGGTGATTCACGAAGTTCTGCTCCTGGAAAACGAACAGCAGGCGCGGGAACGCTGCCTGAGTAAGACGCACAATCGCGGCGCGGAAGCGGCGCTGACGGCGATTGAAATGAGCAGCTTGCTCGCGCGTCTGTAACATGGAATGAATGACGGACTTGGAGGTTCGTCGAAAACAACAAAGAGCTTGTGAAATGTTTCACAAATTGCTTGATCGCAAAAACACGAATGCTAGTTTCGCCCACTTATTTATGAAAACGACGTTGACTGTTCTGACTCTCGCAGCCCTCGCCGGCGCTGCTTCGGCTGCTGAAATTTCCGGCAAAGTGAAGCTCAATGGTACGCCGCCGCCGGAGAAAACCATCACCCCCGACGCGGCCTGCGGCAAACTGTCGCCCAAACTCGCCACGCGTCATTACGTCGTGAGTGACGACAAGGGGCTCGCGAACGTTTTCGTTTACGTCAAAGAGGGCGCGAAGGCTGGCGCCGCCCCGACCGAAAAGGGTCCGCTGCTCGATCAGGTTGGTTGCCAATACCTGCCTTACGTGATGGGCGTGCAGACCGGCCAGCACTTCGACGTGAAGAATTCGGACTCGTTGCTGCACAATGTTCACACCTTGCCAAAAGTACAGGGTAACAAGGAACGAAACGTAGGACAGCCGGTGCCGATGAAGACGGACTTTGTTTTCGACAAGCCGGAAGTGCTCGTGCAGTTCAAGTGCGAAGTGCATCCGTGGATGTTCGCTTACGTTGGTGTTGTCGAGCATCCCTACTTCTCGGTCACGGACAAGGACGGTTCCTTCAAGATTTCCGGGCTTCCCGCGGGTGACTACACGGTCGAGGTCGTGCATCTGAAAGCCGGTCGCACGACGCAGAAAGTCACCGTGGGCGCGGACGACAAGAAAGCATTGGATTTCACGCTGGAAGCGAAGGCTCCGGGACAATAAGCGAAAACAGAATTCGGTGATGCCGCTGCGGCGACAGTCGTAGCGGCATCGTTCATTCAAGACTCGAAATGGTTCGTTCGACCAACAATGTGTGGCTGCACCGGTTCGCGTGCGCGCTGGCGTTCGCGACGCTACTCCTGGTCGGATTGGGCGGCGTGGTGACGACAAAGGGCGTGGGCATGGCCGTTCCCGATTGGCCGACGACTTACGGCGATCACATGTTCTTCTTCCCTCCCTCGAAATGGATGGCCGGAATCTTCGATGAGCACTCGCATCGGCTATGGGCTTCGCTCGTCGGGATGCTCGCGGCGGCATTCGCGATTTGGGTTTGGGTGCGCGATTCAGCGGGCCGGCAACGTTTGGTCGGAGTCGCAGCCATGATCGCCGGCTTGGGACTCATGGGCGTGCGCACCCCGGGCGTATTTGTCATCGTGGCCTGTGTGTGTGTCGGAGTGATTGCGTATGCGATTCCGCGCGCTATTCGCGATTCGAAACGCCTGCGCTGGCTGGGCGTAATCGTTTTCGCCGCCGTCATCATTCAAGGCGTCCTCGGCGGACTGCGCGTGCTGCTCGATGAACACGGCTGGGGTACTGAGTTCGGAATCTTCCACGCCTTGCTCGCGCAACTGTTTTTCCTTTTTGTCTGCTCGCTCGCGCTGATCACTTCGAAATGGTGGCAGCGGGCGAACACGAATGAGTTGAACGCTGCCACGGCCTCGAGACTGAAGACGGCGTTTCTCGCGACGACTGTTTTGATTTTTGTCCAACTGCTTTTCGGTGCGACGATGCGTCATCAGCATCAAGGTCTCGCGGTGCCTGACCTCCCGCTCGCTTACGGCAAGCTCTGGCCTGCGACGGACGTGGCCTCGGTGGAACTCTACAACGCCCATCGTCTCGAAGCCGCGGGCGAACAGCCCATCTCCGCATTCCACATCAATGTCCACATGCTCCATCGCTACACCGGCGTGGTCGCTCTGCTGGCGATTGGGGCGTGCGCCGTAATCGCGTGGCGCAACACACGCGCTGGGTCGACGCTGCGCAAAGTTTCCTTGGCCTGGGTCGCCGTTGGACTCATCCAGGTCGCGCTCGGCATTCTCTCGATTCTCTCGCAGCGCAAAGTGGATTTGACGACAGCGCACGTTGCGGTGGGCGCTCTGACCTTTTTGCTCGGCTGGCTTGCCGTGCTAATGGTGGCGCGCCTGAATTCAGCGCGACGCGCGCAAGTGATGTCCTTTGAACCCGTGTTTAACTCCGCTGAAGTGAAACACGCATGAAGGCCATCGCGACGACAACGATCCCGACAGTATCGAGCGAGCGTTCGGCCTTTGCGATCTGGTCGGATCTCGTGAAGGCGCGGCTCACGTTTCTGGTCCTGCTCACGACGCTCGCGGGGTTCTACGCTGGCGTGGAAGGAGCCATCGATTGGGTTCTCTTGGGTCACGCTTTGTTCGGCACGACGCTGGTGGCCTGCGGCGCGGCGGCGTTGAACCAATGGTGGGAGCGCGATCACGACGCCAGAATGCCTCGCACGGAAACGCGTCCGTTGCCCGCGAATGAGCTTTTGCCCGCCACCGTTCTGCTCGCTGGCGGAATTCTCTCCATCGGTGGACTGCTGCACCTTGCGCTCTTCGTGAATTTGCTCACGAGCGTGCTCGGTGCCATCACCTTGCTCAGCTACGTGCTGGTTTACACGCCGCTCAAACGCGTCACGACTTTGAACACCGCGATCGGTGCTATCCCGGGCGCGCTGCCTCCGCTCATGGGCTGGGCTGCTGCGCGCGACAGCGTTTCCCGTGAAGGCTGGGCGCTGTTCGCCATTTTGTTTTTCTGGCAACTGCCGCACTTCCTCGCCATCGCGTGGATGTATCGGGAGGAATACGCGAAGGCCGGCTTCGTCATGCTTCCGGTGCGCGACCCCGACGGCGCGCGAACTGGGAGACAGGCGGTGAGTCATACGCTCGGCCTGATTGCCGTCAGCATCTGTCCTGCTGTTTTGGCCTCTGGTCCCAGCGGTTCACCCATCGCCGGCCGCGTTTATTTTTTCGGCGCGCTGCTGTTCGGCCTCGCGTTTCTCTGGTGCGCGATCCAGTTTTCCCGCGAACTGACCCGCGCGCGGGCGCGACAACTTTTCTTTGCTTCGATCCTGTACTTACCGCTCTTGCTTGGGCTGATGGCGCTCGACAAAGTGCGGCCTTGAACGATGAAAACTGAATCTGCCGTTGACACTGAATTTGGCGCGGAGATATTTTCCGCCCTTCGATTTTTCGGCAGTCGTAATAACTAACGAAACCCATGGCTGAGACACACGCGACGACCCATACCGCGCACGAAGCGCACGCTCACCACGAGCTGCCCTTCATGCGCAAATACATCTTCTCGACCGACCATAAGGTCATTGGGATTCAGTACGGCATCACCGCGCTGTGCTTTTTGCTCTTCGGATTTCTGCTCATGGCGGCCATGCGCTGGCAAATGGCGTATCCGAATGACCCGATCCCCGTCGTCGGCGGCTTGCTGCAAAAGGCCTTGGGCGAAGACATGGTCGCCAGCAAAACGGTTGAAAAGGTCAATCCCGACGGCACCAAGACGGAAGTCAAAATCCCGGGCATCATGACGCCCGACCTCTACAACGCCTTCGGCGCGATGCATGGAACGATCATGGTATTCCTCGCCATTGTGCCGCTCGCGTTCGGCGCTTTCGGCAATTTCGTCGTCCCGCTGCAAATCGGCGCGCCTGACATGGTGTTCCCGCGCATCAACATGGTGAGCTATCAATGCTACTTCGGAGGCGGCGTGGTAATGCTCGCGAGCTTCTTCATACCAGGTGGCGCGGCGAAATCCGGTTGGACCTCCTATTCTCCGCTCGCGTCCATCGCCGACCTTTCACATCGCATCGATGGCCAGACGTTCTGGCTCATCGGCATGGTGCTCCTCATTACTTCGTCGCTGCTCGGCGCGGTCAATTTCATCGCCACCATCATTCAGCTTCGCGCCAAGGGCATGAGCTGGATGCGCCTGCCGTTCTTCGTCTGGGCGCAATTTGTCACGGGCTTCCTGTTGCTCCTCGCGTTTCCGCCGCTCGAAGCCGCGGGTGTGATGCAGCTCATGGACAACGTGTTCGACACAAGCTTCTTCCTTCCGAGCGGTCTGGTCATTGCCGGTCAAACGATCGATGTCAGCGGCGGCGGCAGCCCGTTGCTCTGGCAGCATCTCTTCTGGTTCCTCGGACATCCGGAAGTGTATGTGTTGATTCTTCCCGCGATGGGCATTGTTGCCGAAATCATCGCGTGCAACACGCGCAAGCCGCTGTGGGGCTACAAGGCGCTTGTCCATTCGGTGCTCGCGATTGGCTTCCTCTCCTTCATCGTCTGGGCGCACCACATGTATCTCACGGGCATGGGAACGAAGATCAGCACGTTCTTCCAAACCACCACGATGATCATTTCAATTCCGTCGGTCATCATTCTCACGGCGCTGTTCCTGTCGTTGTGGGGCGGCTCGATTCGTTTCAATACGCCGATGCTCTTCGCGCTGGCGTTCCTGCCGATGTTCGGCATCGGCGGCCTGACGGGACTGCCGCTCGGTTTCAACGCCAGCGACATCCTGCTGCACGACACTTACTACGTCATCGCGCACTTCCACTACGTCGTCGCGCCCGGAACGATCTTTGGCCTGATGGCGGGAATTTATTACTGGTACCCCAAGGCGACGGGCCGTTTCATGAACGAGTTCTGGGGCCGCGTTCATTTCGTCCTCTCGTTCGTGTTCATGAACCTCGTCTTCGGCCCGATGTTTCTGCAAGGGCTGGCCGGGATGCTGCGCCGCATGTCGGACGGTGGCGCGACGTATTCGATCACCAACTCACCCGGCGTCGAAGGCGCGCTCAGCGAATTTGTCATTCACTTGAACAGGGACATCTCCCGCGCCGCGTGGCTGCTGGGCCTGGCGCAAATTCCTTTCATCATCAATTTCTTCTGGAGTCTGAAGCACGGCAAGAAAATCGAATCGGACAATCCCTGGCAGGCGACCACGCTCGAATGGCAGACGCCGACGCCTCCGCCCCACGGCAACTTCAACAAGGAACCCGAAGTGCATCGCGGCCCCTACGATTACAGCGTGCCCGGCGCGAAGACGGACTTTTCGCCCCAGAACCAACCCATTTAACCACCCAGGAAATTCATGGAAATTCCGTACACAGTAACTCCGCGGCGCGACACCGGCCTTTACAACGCCAAGGTGGGCATCTGGCTGTTCCTTGCGTCCGAAGTGATGCTCTTCGGCGCGCTGTTCTCCTCTTACGTCCTGCTGCGCGTGGGCGCGGACAAGTGGCCGCATGGACTGCTCAACATTCCGATCGGCACGTTCAACACGGCGGTGCTCATCACGTCGTCCGTGACCGTGGTCATGGCCTGGGCGTCGTTGAAACTGCACCAGTTCAACAAGTTCAAGATCTACATGACGGCGACGATTCTGTGCGCACTCGCTTTCGTCGGCATCAAGACCATCGAATACAAAGACAAATTCACGCACTACTCCGTCCGCCTTGCGGACGGCCGAACAATGGACGGACATATCAAGGGCAGTCCGCTTTTCTGGTCGTTGAAAAAGCTGAAGGACAAGAATGTCGAGACGATCGAATTTGCTCCCGACGCGGCGCACGGCGCAGCAGCGGCCGCGCATGGAGCCGAAGCGGCGAAGCCCGCCGCGCACGCCGCCGGCGAGCATCAGTTCGAGATCATTAAGGTGAGCGATCTGACTTATCTCTCCGCTTACGTGCCGAGCCACAACACCTACTTCGCGATTTACTTCACGCTCACGGGCTTGCACGCCGCGCACGTCATCGGCGGCGCGCTGGTGATGACTTACATCCTTCTCTTCGGCGGCAAGATGTGGAGGACGCAGCCTGATCGACTCACTAATCGCGTCGAGGTGGCGGGCTTGTTCTGGCACTTCGTCGATCTCGTTTGGATCTTCCTGTTCCCGGTGCTTTATCTCCTCTAACGAAAAATTTATGAGCGATCATTCATCACCAGATGACATCAAGAGAGCCGTCCGGACTTACATGTTCATCTTCGGCGCGCTGCTCGTCGGCACGATCCTGACCGTTTGGGCGGCCACGCTCGAATTCAACAAGACCCATCCGGCCGCGGGCATCACCGTCGCGCTCATCATCGCGAGCGTGAAATCGTTTCTCGTGGCGGGTTACTTCATGCACTTGATCTCGGAAAAGAAAGCGATTTACGCCACGCTCGCCACGACCGCGTTCTTTTTTGCCGCGCTCATGGGTTTGACGCTTTGGTCGATGCACGACTTCCCGTTTTTCACGACCATCAAATACTGAAATGTCACTCAAGGCCCTCCATGTCGTTTTCATCGTCGCCTCGATCGTGCTCGCCCTCGGGTTCGGCGGATGGTCGTTGAACGAGTTTGCGCAGAAGGGCGCGCGCAGTGATTTGTGGTTCGGCATTGGTTCTCTCGCCGCCGGCTTGCTGTTGATCATCTACGGCAAGGCCATGCTGCGAAAACTGAAGGACATCAGCTACCTGTGAACGTGTTTAAGAAATCCATCGGCTTGCTCGCCGCGCCGCTGCTGTTCGCGCCGTCAGCGGCCCAGGCCTGCTCCGTGTGCTTCGGCGGCGACTCCAAGCTGTCGCAGGGCATGATGGCCGGCGTGCTGGTCCTGCTCCTGGTGGTGCTCTCTGTGCTGGGCGGGTTCGTCGCCCTCTTTGTTTTCCTCGCGCGCAAGGCCGCAGCCGCGGCGGCGCTCGACCATCAATCAACTGAATCGAAGGCTTAACCAATGACCAAAAACTTTTTTGGCACTCCCCTGATTGCGTCCGAACACGGCGCCGGCATCGACGCGCTGACGTGGTACATCCACGCGCTCATGGCGGTGCTGTTTGTCGGCTGGGCGATTTACTTCGTCTACGTGCTCCTGCGCTTTCGCCGCACGCGCAACGCCAGCGCCGATCATGCGGGCGTGCAAAGCCATTTCTCGACTTACGTCGAAGTAGGCGTGGCCGTCACCGAGGCCGTGCTGCTCATCGGCTTTGCCGTCCCGCTGTGGGCTCGCAGCGTGGAAAAATTTCCGGAGGAGAAATCGTCCGTCGTCGTTCGCGTCGTGGGCCGTCAGTTCAACTGGATCGCGCGCTACGCCGGCAAGGACGGCGTCTTCGGCAAGCAAGACGTCAAGTTCGTGAGCGGCGCCAATCCGATGGGCATCGACCAGAATGATCCGAACACCAAAGACGACGTCACCGTGCTGGCCGGCTCGGAAGTGGGCGTCCCGGTGAACACCAACGTCATCGTTCACATCACCAGCCTGGATGTGATTCACAGCTTCAAGGTATTTCCCATGCGCGTGAACCAGGACGCGATTCCGGGCATGAGTATTCCGGTCCACTTCAAGCCGACCAAAGTTGGGACGTATCCCATCAACTGCGCGCAGCTTTGCGGTGTGGGCCATTCCACGATGAAGGGCACGCTCAAGGTCATGGAGCCGGCCGACTACGAGAAATGGCTCGCGGACAAGAGCGGTGGCGGCGGTTTCGAATAACCGCCGCGACGGCGCCGGTGCTTCACCAGGTTGCGAGCAGCGGTGACGTCGCTCCAACTGACAGATGAACGACCAGCCCGCGAACAAACCAAGCCATCGGATCGAGTGGCTGGTTTGGAGCGCGCTCGCTCTCACAGTTCTGGCCATCGCGATTGCCTTTGTCCGAACGCAGTTCCAGGAAAGCGGCCTGCGCCAGCCGCTCGATATTCTCGGCACGGTCCCGGACTTCACCTTGACCAACCAGTTCGGACTGCCCGTCTCGCGCAGCAACCTGCTCGGCCAGGTCTGGGTGGCGGACGTCATTTTCACGCGCTGCCCCATGAGTTGCGAGCGCATGACCCAGCGGATGCTGGCGTTGGAGAAGCAAGTCTCCCCGCGTTTGCCGGTGAAGTTCATTTCCATCACTGCTGATCCCGCGTTCGATACTCCGTCGGTGTTAAAGCAATACGCGGAGCGTCACGGCGTCGATCCAAGCCGCTGGCATTTCGTGACTGGGATCAAACGCGACGTTTATGAACTGAGCGTGAACGGTTTGAAGTTTGCCGTGCTGGAGAACACGAACCGCGTGATCCCGGACGACTTTTACCTTCACAGCACGCACTTCACACTCGTGGATAAGCAGGGCAGGATTCGCGGCATCTTCGAAGGCACCGAAGATGAGGACCGGAAACAGCTTCTGCTCGCGGTCAGAAAACTCGCACGGGAAAAATAGCATGCTCCCGGCATCTTGCCGGGTTCTGCGAATGAAGGCCGGAACATTCAAACAAGTAAGTTGAACAACCATTACTCATGACCATCAGCGATCTGCCAGCCGTGAACGCCAGCCTCAACGCTTTGAGCACCGTGTTCCTGACGCTCGGCTACATTTTCATCAAGCAACAGAAGCGGGACGCGCATCGCAACTGCATGATCGCTGCGTTTACCACTTCGACTATTTTCCTGGCGTGCTATCTCACCTACCACTTCTTTCATGGCAGTACCAAATTTCAGGGGCAGGGGACGGTCCGCTATGTTTACCTCGCCATTCTCATCACCCACGTCATCCTGGCCATCGTTATCGTGCCGCTAATCCTGATCACCATGAGCCGCGCGTTGAGGCAACGCTGGGAGTTCCACAAGAAGATCGCCCGCTGGACCTGGCCGCTCTGGATGTACGTCTCCGTCACCGGCGTGATTGTTTACATGATGCTCTACCAGTGGTTCCCGGCGAAATGAATCGTCCGTCGTGCAATGGCTTTAGCCCGCGATTGACATTCCGGCTCCGAACCTGATTTTAGCCGCTCGTTTTCATGGCACTGTTTCAAAAAAATTCCGGCGGCAAGGTGCAGAACCTGCCCATTCACTTTTCCTCGGCCGTTCCTTTCAACGGCGCGCTGCCGATTAAGCTCATCTCGACGGATTTCGACGGCACGCTGCACGCCGAGCACGAAGATCCGCCGGTGCCTCATGAACTGCAGGAGTTGATCGCTTCATTGCAAGTGCGCGGCGCGAAATGGGTCATCAACACCGGGCGCGATCTCGGCAGCTTGATGGAGACGCTGGGGCGCGCGCGTCTGCGCATCAAACCGGACTACGTCGTGGTCGTGGAACGGGAAATTTATTGCCACGAGGAGGCGCGCTTCGTCGAACACGCGGAGTGGAACAACAAGTGTCAGACGGTTCACGCCGAGTTGTTTGCCATTGTCCGGCGCAGTCTCACGCGGCTCGTGGATTGGGTGCGCGTGCGCAATCGAGCCACGGTTTACTCCGACGCCTATTCGCCGTTCTGCATCATCGCTGAAACGAACGCCGAGATGGATGCCATCCAACAGATGATGGAAGCGTACTGCACCGAAGTCCCGGGGTTGACCGTGGTTCGCAACGACGTTTACTCGCGCTTCAGCCACATCGATTTCAACAAGGGCACGGCGCTGGCGGAACTCGGGCGAATGCTCGGCGTGACCGCAGAAGAAACGTTTGCCGCCGGCGATCACTACAACGACGTGCCAATGCTCTCCGGCCGTTACGCCAAGTTCATTGTGTGTCCGGACAACGCGATTCCTCCCGTCAAAGAACTCGTGCGGCAGCAGAAGGGCTATGTCAGCCATCAGCCCTGGGGACACGGCGTCGCGCGGGGGTTGGAGCATTATCTGGGTGTGACAACCAGCGGAAGATAGGACGCGGCGCGGCGCGCGCGCCGGAGCCGTCACTCATAACAGCGCAATCATTTCCGTACTCACAGCGGCGCGCGCGGAGCGACGCGCCCTACCTTGGAGTGCTGGCCGTGTGGATCGCGTAAAGGTTCTGCATCGTTGCCACGTAGAGAACTCCATTTGCCGCCGTGGCTGTGGCGCTGATCGGAACTATTAACTCCATTTCGGTCAGCACCGATTTCGATCGGGTCGCGGCCCAGACGTAAAAATTTCCACTGCGTGTCCCGAGATATACCTTGCCGTCTGCGACGTAAGGTGAAGCCCAGGCATCTCCTTTGATGTCATGCGTCCAAAGTGGTTTGCCGCTCGCAGCTTCGACGCAGTGCATCTTTCGGCCAATGTCGGCGATGAACACCAGGCCATCGTGGACTGCGGCTGTGGAGAGGACATGTTTCTCCAGCGGGTATGTCCAGAGCGCATTCGTGCCTACGCCACCGCCGAGCGCCTTCACTTCAATGCACTTCAACCACGCTTCGTTCTTGCCCCAAAAAATATCGCCGCCGCCTGCGACATAGAGCTTGCCGTCAAGGAACACAGGCATGCCGTAAATGTTACTCGGCCCCTCACGACGATTCTGAGTGAAGCGGTGAACACCTGTTTTCGGAGCGCTCGGATCGAAGTCGAACTCGAAGACTTTCTTCAACGTCCGTGGTTTCGTAGCGGTCGAGCCAACAAGACTCTCGCCTTTCACATTGCGGGTCGAGTTGGTCGCAAGCGGCTCGAAGCCGTAAACAAAGCCGTTTCCCGCGCAGAAAAAGATCGCCGGCTGGCGATTCACGACTCCAAGAGACGGAGCCGACCAGGTGCAGTGAAAGATGTTGGGAGCAATGGCCTCGTTGTCGCGGGCCAGATATTGGCCGTTGTGTTTGTCGAAAACGACGAGGCTGGGCGCATCGGGCGTGCGAATCTTTCGGTGCGTATTATCCACGCCGGTGCCGCTGTTCAGATAGAGATGATTGCCGTAAATCAGAATCGAACTGTGCGCGCCATCGTGTGACCAGATGCCGGCGCCCTGGGTGAGATCGAACATCCAGAAAATGTCGGCGTCGAGCGGACCGGCCTCCATGCGCATCGGCGCCTGAGTTTCGGGCGGCGCACTGCGGACCGCGCGCCCGACCTGGTTCGTGCTGCCCGACATGGGCTTCTGGATCATGTGGGCGCCTTCGTCCTTGAACGGCCCGTCGTTCCCATTCGCCATTCCCTTCGCGTCGAGGCACATCACTTCGCCCCGGCTGCTCACGATGTAAACGCGGTCGCCCTCGACGGTCGCGGGCGAGGAGATGCCCGCGTTCGGCCAATCATGATACTTGTCCTCCTCGCGCTTCGGCACTACGAGCTGCCAAAGAAGTTTGCCGGTCTTCTCGTCGAAGCACATCAGCACGCCACGGTCGCCCTGATGCTTCGGGTCGCGCGGGTCCTGATTGTTCGTGCCGATGTAAACCCGTCCGTTCGCCACGACCGGCGTGGAATGGGTTTCATTGCCGAGCTTGGCCACCCATTTGATGTTCTTGCCTGTCTTTGGATCGAAGTCGGTCGGCAATGCGCGTTCGCTCGAAACCATGTTGCGCGACCAGGCCTCGCCCCATTGCGGTTGATCGGCGGCGGAAAGCTGACTCGCCAGAAATGCGAGAATCAAAGTGCGACAGGAAATCATGGCGGGTGTGACGAATCTACAGATGACTTGCTTCATGCGCTGGGCAAGCTCGCCGCCGCGACCGCCTGGCCGTGGCGCTTGTCTTTTTCGTCGGGGACATGGAAGGCAATACGGTCTGCGAGGGCAGGGAACTCCGCGCGCAATACTTCCTTCGCGCCCTCGAGAATCACGTCACCGCCCTCGCCACTCGTCACGCGGCCCAGGATGAGCACGTGGTCGAAATCATAGAAATCTGCGTAGTGCGCGATGGCATAGCCGAGATACGTGCCGATGGTCTGGTAAATTTTCTCCGCGCGTGCGTCGGCTTGTGCCATGAGCGCCTGAACGTGTTTCAACTTTTCCGGCAACGGCATCTTGGGATCGACTTCGATTCCCGCGACGGGGATCAACCGGCCCACAGCCTGTTGTGAGAAATATTGCGCCCCCACTCCGTATTCGCCGCTCCATTCGTCGCGCGGAGCATCTGGATTGTAGTCCACCGGCGCAAAGGCCAGTTCGTTGAGCCACGAAGTGATGTTGCCATCGCGCGTGACGTAGCCGGCGGCCAGGCTGGTACCGAGCGCGAGACCGAGCACTGCATTCTTGCCGAGCGACATTGAGCCGGCCAACGCCGTGACTTCGCCGTCATTGACCACTTCGATCGGCACGCCGCCCATCGCGTTCTGAACTTCGAAGAATAAATTCTTCACGCGCGTTTCGAACAGGTCAGGCGGCACACCTCGGAACAGCGACGCGACCTTCACGCGATTGTTCACGTAGCAACCGGCCGCGCTGCCTCCGATCGCATCGACGCGCGGGAGATGCGCCGCCGCCTTCCTCAACGAATCCATAATGCCATCGAAGTGATACTGCGGGTCGGGATGGAAGTAAGGATCCCAAACGGTTTCTTCGCTGAAGACGACTTTACCATCGATCACTGCGGCGACTTTGCGGTCACTGCCGCCGAGATCGAAGCCGATGCGGCAGCCATTTAGGTGGCGGCCCAGCGGCTTCGTGATAGCGCGCGCGGGCGGCAAATCGCGCGTGACAACAATCGTGATGGGTTGATCGTAAATTTTTTCTCCGATGATGTTGGAATCAAACTTTCCGCTGGCCGTGCCGTCGAAATGCCTGGCGAGCTGTTCCCCAAGTGACTTCGGTCCGTCGAGGTAAACACACCACCCGCCCCAGCTCCAGAGCAGGAATTTCACGAGCCGTTCCACGTGCGTGAAGTTCACTCCACAGTCATCACCAAAAATTTCCGTCTGGTAGCGGAACACGGAACCATCGGCTTGTTCGAGGGCCAGTCGCACCGGTTGTCCTTGGCCGGAAGCGCGCACGGCGTCGCGAAACGCGCGCGTTGCCAACGAAGCGGGACGGAAAGCGCTGTCCAGCACGGGTTGGATTCGTGGAGCAATGAGTGGCAAAGCTTGATTCAGATTCATGCGACCGCGCCATTTCGCGTCATTGTCGCGTCGGAGGAAATCAGAAAGTTGTCGGACACTTCATCCAAATAGAAAACGGCGGAACATTTGGTTCCGCCGTTCACGAAAAACCCTTGGCTCTTAGTGCCGGCTCCGCCGCTTCACTTTCAACTGCGCTAACGAGTGAGCGAGCGCGGCATTGACCAGTGCGGCTTCTTCATCGTCGATCTTTTCCGCCAGTCGGGCTTCAGCGCGCTGGCGCGCTTCTTCAGCTTTCGCCTCGTCGATGTTGTTCGCCTTGATGGCCATGTCCGTCAGAATTGCGACGCGTTCGCCGGTGATCTCCACGAAGCCATCGCCCACCGCCAGGAACTCGTCTCGGCCGTTGCGGCGCGCGGCGACTTCGCCTGAAGCGACCTGCGCCATGAGCGGAACGTGATTCGGGTAAATGCCTATTTCACCTTCCGAGCCGGGCAGGGTGACCATCTCGACGTCTTCCGAGTAGCTCACGCCTTCGGGAGTCACGATTTCGAGTTTTAGAGTGTTGGCCATTTAATCTTAATCCTATTCCTAATCTTACTCTCTTCGGTCACCGGAGATTACGAGTAAGATTGCGAGCGGAAGCTACTCCTTGATCTCGTCGATCGTCCCCTTCATGTAAAAGTTCTGCTCTGCGACATCGTCGTGCTTGCCCGCGAGAATCTCTTTGAAGGCGCGCACTGTTTCGGCCACCGGCACCTGCTTGCCTGAGCGGCCCGTGAACTGTTCGGCCACCGTGAACGGCTGGCTGAGAAAACGTTGAATTTTTCGCGCGCGGAACACAGTCGTCTTGTCCTCGGGCGAAAGTTCGTCCATGCCGAGAATCGCGATGATGTCCTGCAAGTCTTTGTAGCGTTGCAACACGCGCTGGACGCCGCGGGCCACGTCGTAATGTTCCTGGCCCACGATTTCCGGCGCGAGCGCACGAGAGTTCGAGGCCAGCGGATCGACGGCGGGGAAAATTCCCAACTCGGCGATGGAACGTTCCAACACGATCGTCGCATCCAAGTGCGCGAAGGTTGTCGCGGGCGCGGGGTCGGTCAAATCGTCTGCGGGCACATACACAGCCTGGAAGCTCGTGATGGAACCTTTCTTGGTCGAGGTGATCCGTTCCTGCAAGTCACCCATCTCGGCGGCGAGCGTGGGCTGATAACCGACGGCGCTCGGCGTGCGGCCGAGGAGGGCGGACACTTCGGAGCCGGCTTGCGAGAAGCGGAACACGTTGTCCACAAACAGGAGCACGTCCTGGTTCTTCTCATCACGGAAATATTCCGTCACGGCGAGCGCGGAGAGCGCGACACGAAGGCGCGCGCCCGGAGGCTCATTCATCTGGCCATAAACGAGGCCGATACGGGAACCGGGGATGATAATCGGGAGACCATTATCACCGATCTTCGGATGGCCCTTTTCGTCTTTCTCCACTTTGATGACGTTGGCCTCGATCATTTCGTTGTAAAGATCGTTGCCTTCGCGCGTGCGTTCACCGACGCCCGCGAACATCGAGATGCCGCCGTGCAGCTTCGCGATGTTGTTAATCAACTCCATGATGACGACGGTCTTGCCCACGCCAGCGCCACCAAACGCGCCGACTTTGCCGCCCTTCAAGAACGGGCAAATCAAATCGATGACCTTGATGCCGGTAGTGAGCACCTGAGGCGATGTGGATTGGTCCACAAGCGGCGGCGCCGGACGATGGATCGGATAATACTTGTCCGCGGCGACGGGGCCTTGTTCGTCCACGGCGTCGCCGGTGACGTTGAACACACGGCCCATCACGGCCTCGCCAACGGGCATGGAGATGGGATTGCCGGCATCAGTGACTTCATGTCCGCGGCGCAAACCTTCGGTCGTGGACATGGCGATGGCGCGCACCCAGTTGTCGCCGAGGTGTTGTTGCACTTCGAGCGTCAGCTTGGTGAGGGCGCCGCCCGGCGGCGTAAATTCAACGACGAGTGCGTTGAAGAGCGCTGGAAGTTTGTCCGGGAACTCGACGTCCACGACGGGACCGATGATCTGAACGATTTTGCCTTTGTTCATGTTCGTAAATTATTAGCCCATCGCCATGGCGGCGCTGGTGATTTCCAAAAGTTCTCGCGTGATGTTCGCCTGGCGCAGCTTGTTGTATTCGAGCGTCAGGTCCTTGATGAGTTGCGTGGCGTTGTCGGTGGCGTTCTTCATCGCGACCATGCGCGCGCTGTGCTCGGAGGCTTTCGCTTCGAGCAGAAATTGAAACACCTGGAAATTCAGGTAGTGCGGCACCAACGCGCCCAGCACTCCCGCTCCGCTTGGTTCGAACAAGTATTCCGTGGTGCTCTGCTGCAACGCCGCGCCTTCGCCTGCGCCATGCACGCCTGCTTCCACGGCTTTGATTTCGCCGATGGGAAGCAATTGCTGCACTTCCGGCTTCTGCACCAGCGTGCTAATGAAATTCGTGTAGAGCACGTCCACGTGATCGACCTTGCCGGAGGTGAAAAGATCCTGGGCGAACTTCGAAATCGCGCGGGCCTCCGCGAACATCGGGTTGTCTTTGTAAGTAAACTCCGCCGCCAACTCCCGTTTCGTGCGCGCGACGAACTGCGATGCCTTGCGTCCCGCCGTGATGTGAACGGTCGTGTTCTTGTCAAACTTCGTTGCTTCGCGCAACAGGTTTGTGTTCAACGCGCCGCACAATCCCTTGTCCGTGCTGACAATGATTAGTGCGCGCTTTTTGACATCGCGCTTTTCGATCAAAGGATTGGTAAAGTCACCCGCTCCGGCCGTCACTGCCGCGAGCACATTGTTCATCAACGTCGCGTAAGGCCGTCCAGCCAGCGCGGCCATCTGCGCCTTGCGCATCTTGGCCGACGCCACCATCTGCATCGCCTTGGTGATTTGGGCGGTGTTCTTGACCGACTTGATGCGTCGGCGTATGTCGCGCGTGCTGGGCATGGGTTATCTTCGTCGTGAAATTCGGTACGGTGGCGAGGTCTCCCGCATGTGAAAGCCGATTTCGCGCTTTGGTTTTTCCTCGGCTGGAGTTTCAAGCAATCTGCGAATGGCCGTAATCAAGTCCGCAATCACTTCATCGTGGCCGCCGACGCGTTTTTCCAACTCCGCCAACTTCGCCGCGAGCCGGCGGTTACCCATCAGCACTTCGCGCATCTGCACGAAGGCGCGGACAACGAAGACGCTCATCTCCACCGCGCGTGCGCTGTTCAAGACGCTGGCAACCATGATGGCACCGTGTTCGGTAAACACAAATGGCCGATAGCGCCGGCCGCCGTAACTTGAGGTTGCAATTTGTGACCTCAAGTCTTGGAACTCATCCTTCGCAAGCTGGAACGCAAAGTCGCTGGGGAACCGATGACGATTGCGGCGGAATTGCTCGTTCAACCGCTTCGTGGTCACCCCGTAGATGATGGCCAAGTCTGAATCCAGCATGACGCGCTGGCCGCGAATGAAATGGATTTGAGAATCCATCCCCTCTACGGGTGCGATTGCTGGTCTGTTAGCCATAAACATTTCGTCGCACTTGAGGTCGCAAACTGCGACCTCAAGTTCTCACCGATACGTCTGCTTGAACTCCGTGATTGCCGCTTTTAACTCCGCCGCGAGCGCATCACTAAAGGCTTTCTCCGCGCGAACCTTCGCCAGCAACTCTGCTTTGCGGGTCGAGAGAAACTCCGTCATCTTCGCCTGGAAATCCTTCACCTTATCCACTGGCACGTCATCGAGCATGTTGTTCTGCATAGACCACAAGACCGCCGATTGAACTTCGACCGGCATGGGGTTGTACTGGGGCTGCTTGAACAGCTCGACGATGCGCTTGCCGCGTTCGAGTTGCGCCTGAGTCTTGGCGTCGAGATCGGAACCGAACTGCGCGAAGGCCGCGAGTTCGCGGAACTGCGCGAGGTCAAGCTTGATACGGCCGGCGACCTGTTTCATCGCCTTGATCTGCGCGGCAGAACCGACGCGTGATACAGACAGACCGACGGAAATCGCCGGACGAATGCCCTGATAGAACAAATCTGTTTCCAGATAAATCTGACCGTCCGTGATCGAAATCACGTTCGTGGGAATGTAAGCCGAAACATCACCCGCCTGCGTCTCAATGATCGGCAACGCCGTGAGTGAACCGCCGCCGTACCGTTCGGACACGCGCGCCGAACGTTCGAGCAAACGGCTGTGCAAATAGAACACGTCACCGGGATACGCTTCGCGGCCGGACGGGCGCTTGAGCACCAGCGACACCTGGCGATACGCGACGGCTTGCTTCGAGAGGTCGTCGAAGATGATCAGCGCGTCCATGCCGTTGTCCATGAACCATTCGCCCATCGCCGCACCGGCAAACGGAGCGAGGTATTGGTTCGCGGCGGAGTCGGACGCCGCAGCCACGACGACGATCGTGTAGGGCAGCGCACCTTCCTTCTCCAGCGTTGCGATGACGCGTGCGATGCTCGACTGCTTCTGGCCGACTGCGACGTAAATGCTGTAAACGGGACGGAAACCTTTTTCTTTCGAGGCTTCGCTCTGGTTGATCCGCGCCTGGCTGATCATCGCGTCCACGCCGATCGTGGTCTTTCCTGTGGAACGGTCGCCGATGATCAATTCACGCTGGCCGCGGCCAATCGGAATCATTGCGTCAATCGCCATGATGCCGGTCTGCAACGGTTGGCTGACCGACTTGCGCTTGATGATGCCCGGCGCAATTTTTTCCACCGGATAAAACTCCGTCGTGGCAATCGGCCCTTTGCCATCAATGGGCTGCCCCAGTGTGTTCACGACTCGACCAAGCAACGCCTTGCCGACGGGAACGGAAAGCAGCTTGCCAGTCGTCTTGACTTCCTGGCCTTCTTTGACGGACGTGTAGTCACCGAGGATGATCGCACCGACTTCCGTCTCTTCGAGATTCAACGCGATACCGGTGACGCCGTTGCCGAAGTCGAGCATCTCGTTGAGCATGGCGCCCGTGAGACCTTCGATCTTGGCCACGCCGTCGCCGATTTCGCGGACGTTGCCGACGTTCTGGCGGGCGACCTCAGTTTTTACGCCGGAAATCTTCGCTTCAATGTCTTGCAATAATGTGCTCATACAAATTCGTTAAACTTCCTCAAGCTGCGCCAGCCGCGTCTGAATACTGCCGTCGTAAACGTCACTGCCCACTTTGATTCGCATTCCGCCGATCAGCACCGGGTTCAGGGCAAACGTGAAACTCAGCCCACTTCCGTAACGTTTTATCAGCGTGGCCTTCACGTTGTTCTGCTGCGCGTCGTCGAGTGCGATCACGGACTCGATGCGCGCATTGCGGCGATCCAAGTCCAATTTCACCAATCGTTGAAAGTGCGTGAGCACCGCGACGTAGCTCCGCGGCTTCGTCGCGAGGACTTCATCGACGACCTGGCGCGCCTTGTTCTCGTCGAGCACGCCCTTGACCTGCGCGGCGCGGAACAAATCTTTCGCTTCACGTCGGGACTGTTTGGAGATTTTCATTCGAGCGGAACGCGGGAAACAAAAGTTATGCCGCCAATTGTCTGGTTGTCTCTTCTGCCAAACGCTTCTGGTCGTCGAGCGTCAGCACTTTCCCACTCACCTTGGCCGTGGTTTCCGCGACGAGGCGGACGAGTTCCTTACGCAACTCGGCTTTCATGCGCACGAGCTCGGCTTCGCTGGCTTCCTTGGCTTTGGCGACAATTTGATTGGCGGTGGCGATGGCCTTTTGCGTTTCCTGCTCCTGAACTTTCGCTGCGATGGCGCGGGCTTCTTCAATCTGCCGAGTGGCCTGCGCATTCGCGCCCGCCAGAATCTCCTGCGCCTTCACCTGAGCATTGGCGAGTTCCTGTTTGATCTTTTCCGCGTTGGCGAGGCTTTCTGTGATCTTTTGCCGGCGCTCTTCAAGCACCTTCAGAATCGGCTTGTAGGCGAAGCAATGGAGAAGGAACGCGACGATGCAGAAGCTGATCACCTGCGAGATGAACAATTGGGTTTGAAAGCCGAACTGTTCGCCGGTGGATTTCGCGAGATCCACCAAATCACCTGCTGCCAAAATAATAAGTCCGTTCATAAACTGAAAATATGGGGCGCGGAGCACGAGGCCCCGCGCCCGGAATCATTACTTCACCAGGAAGATGGCGAAGAACACGATACCTTCGGCGAAGGCGGTGCTCAGGATCGCCTGAACAAGGATCTTCGTCGCCGCGCCGGGATTACGTCCCACCGCTTCCGAAGCCTTCATGCCGATGAAACCGACGCCGATGGCCGCGCCGAGCGCTGCCAGGCCGACGTGCAGGTTACCGGTCATTTCCGCCAACATGGGCATTAACATATATGTTTCCTTTCTTGTGCTCGATGGCTCCCGCGATTGAACACGGTCAGGCCATCGAAATCCGAAAATCAGTGCGCGTGAGCGTGTTCGTGTCCTTCCTCGTGCGTGCAGATAAGGAGAGTAAATACCGCCGTCAACAACATGAACACCAACGCTTGAACAACGCCCACGAGCAATTCCATGGCGTAGAATGGCAGCGCCAGCAGCCAGCCAAAAGCTGGCCCGCCCATGATGGCCATGGCTTCGAGCATATTCTCACCGGCGAAAATATTGCCGTAGAGACGGAAGCTGAGAGAGACCGGGCGGAACACGATTGAAACCACCTCGAGAATTCCCACGGCGAGGAACACCACGATCATGAGCAGCTTCAGCAAGCCGGTTGTGTCGCCCTTCGGGCCGAAGATATGCAAGAGAAACCCGCCCGGACCGTTCGCCTGCAATGCCCAAACAACCCAGCACACGAAGAACACCACCGCCATCGCAAGAGTCATGTTCAGATCGGCATTTACACCGCGCAGCAGGGGCCGCGAGATATGATGCAAGTGGCCTGTCGCATCGGGCGTCCCCCAACCAATCGTGCCAACACCGGGGAGCAGGCCGGCCCAATTGGTAAACAAAATGAAGATGAAAACGGTGGCGAAGAACCAAAAGGTCTTCTTTACGAGGTCGCGTCCGATGATGCCTTCCAGAAAATTATACAATCCTTCCACGAGCCATTCCCAAAAGTTCTGCGCTCCTCGGGGAATTGCTTTTGTCGCGCGCATCGCAACCTGAGCGGAAATGATAATTACCAGAGCGACGATCCAGGTCATGATCATCGAGTTGGTGACGGTGAACGGTCCCAGTTTGAATCGAGGAGCAGCGGCGGGCAATCCGTGCTCTTCCTCATGTTCTGTCATTCCTGCGAGGTCGTGAGCGGTTTTCTCGACAGCCACAGCCGTGCTTGCTTCGGTCACTGGTTTCTGTTCGGCAGCCGCAGTCCTGAAGGTCGTTCCCAAAAGGAACGCCGACGCTAACACGATTCTAAGGGCTTTAAGAAAATGCTTCACGCTGAGTGAAAAATGCTGTTCGGGAACTCCACTTCCCGCTTTCGAAACCGGCTATCCGGGCCGGAAGCGGACGAGAAGTTGCCGCGTCGTGAAATTTTTCACAAGCGATTTTTCCAAAAAATTTCACCACTAATATTTACGCGTGGGGAGGAGCCAGCGGCTTGAAATGCAGCGGTGTTTAGCGTCGGCTCACGGTCAGGTTCGCTCCGCTTGCCCCAAGCGAAAGCGACCGTCGCCGAGGATAACCTATTTCGCCGTTCCAACCTTGGGTCAGATCTCTGGCCGGCTTTTCCGGGGAATTTGCGCCCGTATCCCGATGAGGGTGCCCATTTTGTCACGGAGTGAGGCATCGGGGAAAAACCGGGGACAGTTCACCGGGACATTTGGATGGGAACGCTCTGTCCGGCTTAGCGGCAGTGCCCCCTGATTTCTTGAATTCCTACAGGGCAAAAGGCTCGTTCCAACGGCATTTCCCCACACGTTCACGGGCCTCGCGTTCATGTTGGCACACCCGTTGCGTAACCCACCGACAGCAATGGAAACGCAAACATGCTCCGAGATAGCAGGCAAACGGCGAGGACCGACTCGCCCGGAGATCGCGCTTCCTTCGCTTCTGAATCAGCAAAACATCAACCCAAAACTTCCACGTCTTATGATGCTCAACACTCAAGTCCGCGAGGACAAAAAAATCAACCGCAACACCAAGGAATCCTCGCTCTGGCGCAGTTATCGCCGCAAAGCCACGCGCGCCGAATCCGAAGCGGGCCTGGTCGAACAGTATCTGCCGCTCGTCAAAACCGTCGTCGGCCGTCTCCAGATGTCTCTGCCGTCGCACGTCGATGCGGAGGATCTCTATAGCGCCGGCCTCGTGGGCTTGCTCGACGCAATTCGCCATTACAATCCGAAGCTGGGATCAACTTTTGAGACCTACGCGCGCGTTCGTATTCGCGGCGCGGTGTTTGATGAGTTGCGCCGCATGGATTGGGTGCCGCGCTCGATTCACAGCAAAGCCAAAAAAGTCCAGGAAACCATTAAGCAGCTCGAACAGAAGAAGCGCCGCGTCCCGACCGAAGTAGAAGTTGCCGGCGCCCTCGACATCTCGCTGAATGATTACCATCATCTGCTCGAAGAAATTCGCCCGGCCACTTTCGTCTGCCTCGACGCCGCCATGAGCGACGATGGAGACAACTCCCCCTCGCAATACGAAGCCTTCGCCGACCCGAAGCAAGAGAACCCGCTCGACGGCGTCGCCCGCAATGAAATGGCGGAATTGATTGCCAAGCACCTTCAGGCGTTGCCCCAAATGCAGCGCCAGGTCCTCGCGCTCTACTACTTCGAAGACATGCGCTTGCGCGAAATCGCAGAAATCTTCGGTCTCACAGAATCGCGCATCTGCCAGATTCATTCGCAGGCCATTCTCGGATTGCGCGCCCATCTCCAGACTTACTGCGAACTTTGAGACGCGCTCGTTAGCGCAAAGCGCAGAAAAGTTAAAAATGCCGCTTGCCCTTTCACCGAGCACACCTATCTTCTGCGGCACTTGACCGCGGGGTGGAGCAGCCCGGTAGCTCGTCAGGCTCATAACCTGAAGGTCGTTGGTTCAAATCCAGCCCCCGCAACCAATTTACGGCCCTGAGACGAAGGTTTCAGGGCCGTTTGTTTGTCCGAAGGGTCAAGTCCCGAGGAGCATTGGCAGGAATTTCTTCACCGAGCCGGGTACTTCGAACGGCCGCTCCACCGCAAAGTCACGCGCCAGCGTGGTCAGCCACTCGCGGGAGGTTTCCAGGTTTTTTATCACCAGATAAGTGTGTTCGCCTTCCTCTTGCACCTCGTATCCGCGCACTTGGATTTGCACCGGCTGCGTCTCGCCCTTCAGTTCCAGTTCGGCGTCGATGCTGCGTTCGGTTGAGTTCAATTTCAGTTTCGTCAGCACGCCGTAAGGTTTCAGCACTGCTTGATTCAACATCGCCGTTGCGGCCTTCTCCACCAGCCAGTCTTTCGCTCCCATGCGCGAAACAAGAGAGGGATGAAAGCGGTTCGTCAATCGCCATGAACATATCTTCAAATCAAGATGCCTTGATTTCTACGTAGAGAAGCGGCAGATTGGCATCCAATCGATGATCAAACAGCCGAACAAGTTGGACCAACTGGAGCAGTTGTTGCGTGAGCGCATCGTCATAATCGACGGTGCGATGGGCACGGTCATCCAGCTTCACTGGAAATCGGAGAACCTCGGCGAGGATTGGTTTCGGGGCGAGCGTTTCAAGGATTGGAAGGGCAAAGACCTCAAGGGTAACAACGAGTTGCTGCAAATCACCCAGCCGCAGATCATTGAGGACATTCATCGGCGCTATCTCGAAGCGGGCGCGGACATCATCGAGACCAATACCTTTTCCGCGACGACGATTGGGCAGCACGACTTTTTTTTCAAACATCGCGAAGGACGGAAAGACCAGGCGTTCTTCGACGAAGTCATCAACGATCCGACGCTGCAATCGCTCGCGCGTGAATTGAATCTCGCCGCGGCGCGAGTGGCCCGGAACGCAGTCGATGAGGTCACGAAGAAGACAGGCCAGCCCAAGTTTGTCGCTGGTGCAATCGGACCGATGTCCGTCACGGCCAGCATCTCGCCGGAGGTGAATGACGCCGGCTTTCGCTCGGTGAATTTCCAGCAACTCGTCCAGGCGTACTCGGAACAGGTCAACGCGCTGCTCGACGGCGGCGTGGATCTGCTGCTGGTCGAAACCATTTTTGACACCCTGAACGCGAAGGCGGCGCTTTTTGCCATCCAGGAAGTTTTCGACGCGCGTGATATCAAGCTGCCGCTGATGATTTCCGGAACCATCACCGACAGGTCGGGCCGCACGCTCACAGGTCAAACGGTCGAAGCATTTTGGAATTCAGTCAGTCACGCGCAGCCGCTCACGATTGGCTTCAACTGCGCGCTCGGTCCGGACCTGTTGCGTCCGCACGTGGAAGAGATCGCGCGGCTTGCGGACAAATTCGTCTGCATCTATCCGAATGCTGGATTGCCTGAACCGCTGCTGCCGACAGGATTTTCCGAAACACCGGAAACGCTGGCGCCGCAAATCCGTGAGTGGGCCGAGCAGGGGCTGATCAACATCGTGGGCGGCTGCTGCGGCACAACACCAGAACACATCAAGGCCATTGCCGAAGCGGTCCGCGGCCTGGCACCACGCAAGGTTCCATCGGTCGAGCCGTACCTTCGGCTCAGCGGAATGGAATCGTTCAGCCTTACACCACAGACGAACTTCGTGAACGTGGGCGAACGCACTAACGTTACCGGTTCGCCTAAATTTGCGAAGTTGATTCTCGGCGGGCAATACGACGAGGCACTCGCCGTCGCGAAGCAACAGGTGGAGAACGGCGCGCAGATCATCGACATCAACATGGACGAAGGGATGCTCGATGGAGTCGCGGCCATGACGAAGTTCGTTAATCTCGTCGCCGCCGAGCCGGACATTGCCAAGGTGCCGATCATGATCGACTCGTCCAAGTGGACGGTGCTCGAAGCGGGACTGCGCTGCCTGCAAGGGAAGGGGATCGTCAATTCGATCTCGCTCAAGGAAGGCGAAGCGAAGTTCCTCGAACAGGCGAAGCTGGTGCGGCGTTACGGTGCCGCCGTCGTCGTCATGGCCTTCGACGAGCGTGGCCAGGCCGATTCATTTCAGCGCAAAACGGAAATTTGCCAACGCAGCTATGACCTGTTGGTGAACAAGGTCGGGCTTCCGCCACAAGACATCATTTTCGACCCGAACATTCTCACCGTCGCGACCGGCATCGAGGAGCACAACAACTACGCCGTCGATTTCATCAACGCGACGAAGTGGATCAAAGAGAACCTGCCGCACGCGAAGGTAAGCGGCGGCATCAGCAACATTTCGTTTAGCTTCCGCGGCAACAATCATGTGCGCGAGGCGATGCACAGCGCGTTCCTGTTCCATGCCATTAAGGCCGGGCTCGACATGGGCATCGTCAACGCCGGCATGTTGGAAGTTTACGAGGAGATTCCCAAGGACCTGCTGGAACTCGTCGAAGACGTGCTGCTCAACCGCCGTCCCGACGCCACCGAGCGCCTTGTCGCGCACGGCGAGGAACTGAAAAAGAAAACCACCGGCGGCGCTGCGGAGGCGAAGATCGATGAAGCCTGGCGCAGTCTTCCCGTTGAAGAACGTCTCAAGCACGCGCTCGTCAAAGGCATTGACGCGTTCGTCAACGAGGACACCGAAGAAGCGCGCGCGAAATACGGCAAGCCCTTGCTCGTGATCGAAGGGCCGCTTATGGACGGCATGAATGTCGTCGGTGATCTGTTCGGTGCGGGCAAAATGTTTTTGCCGCAAGTCGTGAAATCCGCGCGTGTGATGAAGCGCGCCGTTGCTTATCTCACGCCGTTCATGGAAGCGGAGAAAGCAGAACAGGTCGCCGCCGGCAAATCCGTGCGGGCGCAAGGCAAAGTGCTCATGGCCACCGTGAAGGGCGACGTTCACGACATTGGCAAGAACATCGTCGGCGTCGTGCTCGGCTGTAACAACTACGAGGTCATCGATCTCGGCGTCATGGTGCCGTGTGAAAAAATTCTTGCCGCGGCCAAGGAGCACAACGTCGATGTCATCGGCCTGAGCGGACTGATCACGCCTTCGCTCGATGAGATGCAGCACGTCGCTCGCGAGATGGAGCGGCAGGGATTCAAGCTGCCGTTGCTCATCGGCGGCGCAACCACGAGCCGCGCGCACACGGCTGTGAAAGTGGCGCAGCACTATAGCGAACCCGTCGTGCACGTGCTCGATGCCAGCCGCGCCGTGCCGGTCGTGAGCAGTCTGATCAGCAAAGAGCTGAAGCCCGCCTTCGTGCAGCAGCTCAAAGTGGACTATGATCGCCTGCGCGCGACACACGCCGGGCAAAAGACGAAGCTCGTCAGCATCGAGGAAGCTCGCCAGCTTGCGCCGAAGTTCGACTGGAACAAGACGGACATTCCGCAGCCTGAATTTCTCGGTGCGCGTACGCTCAATGATCTCCCATTGACGGAGCTGGTTCCATTTATTGATTGGTCGCCATTCTTTCACACGTGGGAGTTGCGCGGACGCTATCCGGCCATTCTTCAGCACGAGAAACATGGCGAGGAAGCGCGCAAACTCTTCGCTGACGCGCAGGAGTTGCTGGAGAAAATGGTGAGCGGCAAACTGATTCAGGCGCGCGCTGTTTACGGATTCTTTCCCGCGAATTCAGTCGGCGACGACGTAGAGCTTTACGCGAACCAGACGCGCCAGAAAGTTCAGGCGAGATTCCATTTCCTGCGGCAACAGATCGAGAAACCGGATGGCCAGCCCAACTGGAGCCTGTCCGACTTCATTGCGCCCAAGTCCACGGGACTGCCGGATCACATTGGTGCGTTTGCGGTGACGAGCGGCATCGGTTTGGACGAGTTGGTGAAAGCGTTCAAGGCGGACAACGACGATTACAATGCCATTATGGCCGAAGCGCTGGCCGATCGTCTGGCGGAAGCGTTCGCCGAATATTTGCACAAGCGCGCACGCGAGGAGTGGGGCTTTGGACAGGATGAAGGACTCACCACCGACGATCTGCTCGAAGAAAAATATCGCGGCATTCGCCCGGCGGCCGGCTATCCCGCCTGTCCTGATCACACGGAGAAGCAAACTCTCTGGCAGTTACTAGATGCTGAGCGCAAGACTGGCATCAAGCTCACCGAATCCTTCGCCATGTGGCCCGGCAGCAGCGTGAGTGGTCTGTATTTCGCGCATCCGGAGTCGAAGTATTTCGCCGTGGGTAAACTCGGACGCGATCAAATGATCGACTACCACGTGCGCAAGGGAATGACGTTGACGGACGTCGAGCGCTGGCTCGGCACGTACCTGAATTACAATCCAGCGGAACAGAATTTCCCGGCCAACGCCCGCGTGGCGTGTGCCTGCGGCATGCCGCATTGAGTTTACCGCACAGGCGCTCAATTCCGATTTCGGCTTTGCGCTTTGGAGTTCGTTTCGCCCACGCTGTGAAACAGGCGCAGCACCGGGTTGTCCGATTTGGCGTTGGATTCGGTTTCCTCCAGGACCTGAACCATCCGCCGGACGTTGGAGGAATAGTCGCGCAGGATGAGCAAATCACTGTCTCTCGTGCCGATGATGCTATTGGGCAACTTCGCAAATGGCACCAGAAGTGAGGTGGCATTCTGCGGAGTGAGGCGCTTGAGCTTGACCACATAGACGAGAAAAGAACTGGAGTCGGGCAATTGATCCGGCGGCAGCTCGACAACCGGTCCGGTTTCGCCGGGAAGTTCTTTCGTCGTCACCGCCTTTACATATTTCGTGCCGAGACAAACCATCACGACGTTGTTCGCGGCCAGGATGGTATCCAGGGCCTGCAATGCTTCCACGCGCGTGAGCGATGTGGCGTTGTCGAAAGTGATCTTGGTCGTCATCGGCAGCATCGGCGACCGGATGATCGAACGTCCGGACAACTCCTGATAAATGGAAAGCACTTGCGCCAGGTCTACTTCCACAAACCGCATCGTGTGCGCCGGCAGGTTCGTGCCGCTGGACGTATCGAAGCTGCTGAAAGTTCTGGGGCCGGAATGAGATTCCGAGTTTCTGGTGCAGGCCGGAATCACGACCAGTAGCAACAGTACGCCAGCGAGCAGCTTCGTTTTCATAATGTCTGAAGATCAGCGCGTTCTTTGGCTCATTGTTGACAAGGTTCCCGAGACTATAAACAGAAACGAAGCGAATGAGTTGCTCACAATCGATGGCCCTGATCGCCCGCTTCCACGGAAGCATCCACCAGATCGAATTCTCCGCGTCCACTACTTCTTCTCGCCGAGAAGTTCCGCCAGTTTTGGCTCAATGGAGTCGGCCCAGATTTGATGACCCTTGGCTGAGAGATGCAAGTAGTCGGGCATGATCTCGGCGGGAAGCACACCGTCGCTGTTCAGAAAACGATGGCCGATGTCCGCGTAAAAAATGTTTTTGCCGTCGTCGAGTTTCGCAAGGACCTGGTTGATCTGCGTGAGCTTGCCGCGTTGCGGACTGAAGTTTTCGTTGCGCGGGAAGATGCCGAGCAAAAGGATTTTCGTGTTCGGCAAACGCTCGCGCAGTTTTCGCACGATGGCCGCGACGCCGTCAGCAATTTGTCCGGGCGTGTTGTCTTCGCCGTTCGAGTTGTTGGTGTCGATCATGATCACGGCAGCCTTGGGTTTCACGCCGTCGAGCGGCGCATTTTCGAGACGCCAGAGCACGTGCTGCGTTCGGTCGCCGCCGATGCCGAGGTTCACCGCTTTTCGCGGCGCGTAATACTTCGCCCAGATTTCTTTGGCACCGCCGCCTTCCCAGCCTTGCGTGATCGAATCGCCGATGAAGAGCAATTCCGTGTCAGCTGTTTCCTTCACGCGCTCATCGAGGAGCTTGGCGCGATCCTGCCAGAACTTGTCTGGACGCGGCGCGGCAACGACGGCGGAATGCGTTCCGGACTGCGCGTGAACCAGCGCGCATGAAGAAAGTGCGAGTGCGAAGACGAAGGTTCGAAGTGTTCGAGTGATCATGGTGAGGAAAGGTTGAACGGCGAAAGTTGACCGTGCAAGCCAGCAGTGGTGGCGCAAAAAAAGAAAGGGCGTCCCGCGAGAGGGACGCCCTTGGGAAATAACGGATGGATTTTACTGCGCCTGCGGCTTCTCGATCGAAAGAAGTTCCACGTCAAAAATTAGCGTGCTGTTCGGGCCGATCTTCGGACTCGGACTCTGCGCGCCGTAAGCGAGCTTCCCGGGAATATAGACCTGCCACTTGTCGCCCTCTTTCATCAGTTGCAACACTTCGGTCCAGCCGGGGATGACTTGATCGACCGGGAATATCGCTGGCTCACCGCGTTCCACCGAGCTGTCGAACACCGAACCATCTACCAGCGTGCCGTGGTAATGCACCTTCACCGTGTCGTTGGACTTGGGAGTTTTTCCTTTGCCATCGCCAGCTTTGAGCACTTTGTATTGCAAGCCGCTCGCGGTCGTCTTCACGCCTTCTTTTTTGGCGTTGGCGGCGAGAAATGTTTCGCCCGCGATGGTATTCTTTTCCGCATCGACTTTCTGCTTGGTCTCCATCTTCGCCATCATCTGGGTGCGAAATTCGTTGAGGGCCGCTTTAGCTTCCGCGTCGGTGAGCTGCGGTTTGCCCGCGACCGTATCCGCGATGCCTGCGGCGAGGGCCTTCATGTCGATGTCGAGATCCTGCTTCTTGAAATTCGAGCCGATGTCCATCCCGATGGCGTAGCTCGATTTCTGGCGGGCCTCTTTGAGTTCAACTTTTTCCTGTGCGGTGGCTCCCATGGCCAAGAGAGTGGCAACGCTGAGACCGACAATGATTTTCGAAGTCATGTTTTTATTTCGGCCTTGAACATTTTGAACGAAGCCGGCGCGAAGGCTCCGCTACGGATGCGCGCAGGTCAAGTCAGGCGGCGAGGATTTGGCTGTCAGCCGAAGTGTTTGGTGTCCCGCCTTGAAGGCGGAATGCCTTTCGGAAAATTCAACGCTGCGGGTCTCGGAGACACAGCGAGAAAAGCCCAGCGTTTCAACGCTGGGCTATTGTCGGATGTCCCTCTGGACAAACGTCGGCTTGAATTCCAGAATTCATTACCTTTTAGGCGGTCCGCAGTACGCTAAAGCGTGGATACCAAACGATGTTGTCTAGAGCGCAACTGAAAAAATCTAGATGGTCGGGGTCGCGAGCTTTTTCTTTCCGGCATCGCGCCGCCGCCTGATAAGTTAGACACCGTTGAAACCAAAGCCCCCATCCAGGCGCTCGCCGTCGCCGGCTATTCGCGTGCTTTCATCACGTCAGCGCTGGACCTTTCGCGTGCTGGCACTCGTCGCTCCCTTGCTGCTGATCGCCGCGCTGGAAATTTTTTTGCGCATGGCGGGCTATGGTTATCCCGCGAGTTTTTTTCTGGAGGAACGGATCAACGGGCGCGAAGTCCTTACGGAAAACTGGCGCTTCGGCTGGCGATTCTTTCCGAAGGAGATCGCACGCACGCCGCAGCCCGTCGTCTTTACGCGGCACAAGGAGCCTGGCACGACCCGCATTTTCGTGTTCGGTGAATCCGCCGCGATGGGAGATCCCGAGCCAGCGTTTGGCTTTCCACGAATGTTGGAAGCCATGCTTGAGCTGAGCTTTCCCAGCAACAAATTCGAGGTGATCAACGTGGCGATGACCGCCATCAACTCGCACGTGATTCGGGAGATTGCGAAGGACTGCGCGCCGCTCGAAGGCGACTTCTGGCTCATCTACATGGGGAACAACGAAGTCGTGGGGCCGTTCGGCGGTGGCACGGTCTTTGGCCGGCAAGCGCCGAGGCTGACGTTCATTCGCGCATCGTTGTGGCTGAAACAGTTTGGCATCGTCCAACTGTTGAGTTCGCTCGGCGAACGCGGTCCGCTGGAGTGGAGCGGCATGGAGATGTTTCTCAAGCAACAGGTGCGGGGAGACGATCCGCGCATGGTGAAAGTACATGAGCACTTCCGCGAGAACCTGGATAGTATCGTTCGTTACGGAAACAAAGCCGGAGCGAAAGTCATCATCAGCACAGTGGCCGTCAATTTACGAAACTGTCCGCCATTTGGTTCGATGCATCGCGCGCTGACTCGGAAGGAATCCATCGAGTTTGAAAACACCTTTGCTCTCGGCCTGAAACTCGCCAGCAGCAATCGGTTTTCCGATGCCTATGCTGCGTTCAATCGACCGCGCTCGACAAGCGCGCGGGGCGAAGATGAATTCGCGGATCTGTTTTTCCAACTGGCTCGCTGCGAACTGGCGCTCGGCGCAAACGCCGCGGCCGGCACTAATTTCAATCTGGCGAAGGAATACGACACGCTGCGCTTCCGCGCCGATGACGCTATCAACGCGCTGATTCGCGCCTGCCCTTCGGCGAACAAGGTTCTCGACACCGCGAATGTTATTGCGGCCGCGAGTTCGAATTCAATTCCTGGAGAAGAATTTTTTTTCGAACACGTTCACCTGACATTCGAAGGAAATTATCAACTCGCCCGCGTCTTCTTCGACGAAGTCGTGCGAGCATTGCCAGATCGGGCGCTGCAAACGCCGTCACTTGAAGCCTGCGCCCAACGACTGGCCTGGACGGATTGGAACCGGCTCGAAGTGTTCGAGGACATGTGCAAGCGATTGCGGCAGCCGCCCTTCACCGCGCAATTCGGTAACGCGGCCCGCGACGGCGAATGGAAGAAGCGCATCGACGAACTGGAAGCGAGCCTCACGTCAGAAAAACTTCAACGTATCACTGACGAGTACGCGACCGCGCTACGCTTTGCGCCGGGCGATTGGGTGTTGCGCGAAAATTTCGCCAGGCTTCTCGAAGTCCGAGGCGAAACGGCTCGCGCCGTCGAGCAGTGGAAGGAAGTCATGCGCCTGCTGCCGCACGACACGCAGGCGTATTACCATCTTGGGAATCTTCTCGACTTGACGGGGCGCAGCGAAGAAGCGCTGCCGTTCTTCCGGCAAGCGTTGCGGCGGAATCCTGCTTTGGCCGAAGCGCGTAATGGGCTGGCCATTGCGCTCGCGAACCTCGGACGCGACGCCGAGGCCGAACGCGAGTTGCAAGCCGTGTTGAAGGTGAAACCAAAGGCCACCGAGGCGCGGGTGAATCTTGGGTATCTTCTCGCGCATCAAGGCCGAACAAACGAAGCGATCGCGCAGTACGAACTGGCGCTGAAGAACGATACGAACAGCGCGGCCGCCCACGTGAATCTTGGCAAACTTTTGGGCCAGCGCGGCGAGCGGGCCAGTGCGGTGGCCCATTACGAAGCGGCGTTGCGGATCAATCCAAAGAACGCCGTGGCGCATTACAATCTCGGCAACGCCTTGCTCTCGCAGGACGCGGGAGAAGCGGCGAAGCACTATTCGGAAGCTGTGCGCGCCAAGCCGGATTTTGCCGAAGCACGACTGGCGCTGGCCTTGGAACTGGCGCGCGTCGGCGACACGACAGAAGCGCAAAAGCATTTCGCCGAAGTCATCCGGCTCCAGCCGAATTCACCGGACGCGCATTTCAATTACGGCGTGTTGCTGGCCAAGCAGGGGCAATTCTCGGACGCGGCCAAAGAGTTTTCCGAAACGCTGCGTATCCAGCCGGGCCATCCGCAAGCGCGCGAGTTTCTACAGCGCGCCGAACGGATGCGATAGTTCCGTGCGGAACTGATTTCTATCTCAACGATCCCGATCCACTGTCTTCGTCCCCACGCCGCTCGCGCGCTTGGCGAGTTTGCGGCTGGTCGTAATCTTGGTCACGGTACCAGTCTTCAGATATTGCGTGCGCACTTTGTCGAGGATCTCGTCGCGGCGATCGTAGAGGCGCTTTTGCTTTCGCGGTTTCACCCGGCTCAGCACGTAAGCGGTCAGCAGCGGCAGCGAGATCGTCGTGTCGGTGTAGCAGACCACGCAATCGGGCAGGGTGTCGGGATCGACTTTGCCCCAGCTCACGGCTTCGGCCGGCGTGGCGCCACTCAGGCCGCCGGTGTCGGGCCGCGCGTCGGTGCATTGGAGGAAATAGTCGTGGCCCTTTTCCTCGATGCCCATGACCTCCTGAATCTGCGGCTCGGTCTGGAGCATGAAATTTTTCGGCGAACCGCCACCCAGGATGAACACACTGCTTTTGTGCTTCGTGGATTTGCCTTCGTAAACGATGCCCGCGGTTTGGTTCACGTCGCGATTCACATCGAACATCAGTTTCGAGTCGCGCAACGCCATCGCGGCGACGTTCATGCCGATGCTGCTATCGCCAGGGCTGCTGGTGAAGATCGGGATGCCGCACTCGTAGGCGGTCGCGAGCACGCTGGAATCCTTCAGCCCGAGTTTGCGCCCGCGCTCGCTCGTGTATTTGCCAAGCAGGAAATGAAATTCATCGGTGCCCATGACACGCTGGAACTCAGGCTGTTGAATCACTTCGCGTACGAACGCATCTGTATCGAGCAGCACGTTGTAATCAAACAGCACGTCGTAAATGCGGATGACGCCATCGCGGTGCAGGTCCACGTCATTCAAGAACGGCGAGCCGGCGTAGAGCTGCATGTCGAGGCCGTAGTGGAGATCGTGATAAAGATTTGCGCCGGTGGACACGACCCAATCGACGAAGCCGGCTTTCATCAAAGGAATAAGACAGCTCTTGCCCAGCCCCGCCGGCGTAAGCGCGCCCGTGAGCGACAAGCCGATGAAGCCGTTGTTCGGCAACATTTTTTCAGCGAGCAATTGCGCTGCTTCGCGCAACCGTCCGCCGTTGTAAGCGAGGAAGCATTGGTCAATGAGATCGGCGGCGGAAATGTTTTTGCCGACGCCCAAAGGATTGAGGCGCGGATAGGCCGCGAATTTTTTAGACGATGTTTTATTGGTCTTGCTCATGCGGCGCGCATCTTTGCGAAAGGGCGCGTGAAGGCAAAAAGAATCTGCGCGTGCCGGCACTTCCACCGACGCCTTGCTCTGAGGTTGGTGCATAGGCACACTGCGCGCTTCGATGCGCGAGCAGATTCGCATGTGGACGGAAACGGTCGAGACCGTCGTCCTGGAAATCATCAGCGGCCAGCGGCGTGGAAAACGCGCCGCCATCGCGCGCTTCTGTCTGTTCCTGCTTTCGAAGGTTTACACCGCGGCCATCAAGATGCGGCGCTTTCTCTACAACGTCCGTTTGCTTCGTGATTCCACACTCGGCGTGCAAGTCATTGCCGTGGGCAATCTCACCGTTGGCGGCACGGGCAAGACGCCGGTGGTGGAAAAGTTCGCGCGCGAATTGAAAGAGCAGGGGAGAGTCGTGGCCATTCTTTCTCGCGGCTATCGCTCCAAGCCGCCGCCGCTGAGCAAGCGGTTCATCGACAAACTTCTTTTGCGCGACGACCGTACGCCGCCGCGCGTCGTGTCCGATGGCAAGTCATTGCTGCTCGATTCCGAAACGGCCGGCGACGAACCGTACATGCTGGCGTCGAACCTCAAAGACGTGGTGGTGCTCGTGGACAAAGACCGCGTGAAGAGCGGGCGCTACGCCATCGAGAAATTTGGCTGCGACACGTTGCTGCTGGATGATGGGTTCCAATACTGGAAACTCGCGGGCCGCCGCCGTGATATTGTGCTCATCGATTGTCAGTCGCCCTTCGGTAACGAGCATCTGCTGCCGCGCGGCACCTTGCGCGAGCCGGAGTCGCATCTCTCGCGCGCGAGCACTTTTTTTATCACGAAGAGCGATGGCAAGACGGCGGCGTTGCGCGCCCGCATCGCCAAGAACAATCCGAGCGCGGCCATCATCGAGTGCATTCACAGTCCGCTTTATTTCGAGGATGTTTTTACCGGCGAGCGACACGGGTTGGAGTTTCTCAAAGACAAAAAGGTCGCCTCGTTCAGCGGCATCGCGCAGCCCGAGAGCTTCGAGAATAGCCTGGTGAAACTGGGCGCGGATCTGGTTTACGCCAAGCGCTACGCGGATCACCATCGCTTTACCCAGCAGGAAGTTTTGAATGCCATCAATCGCAGCAAGAAGCGCCAGGCGGCCGTGATTCTGACCACGCAAAAGGACGCGGTGCGCTTTCCAAAAATCGATCGGCGTGATCTCCCGATCCTGTTCATGCGCGTCGAAATCAAAATTCTAAGCGGCGCCAAAGACTTCCACGACTGCGTGAGGCAGATTTGTTTCCGATGATGGATTTTTTTGGGTACTACATCGCGAAGGCGCTCGCGAAAGCTTTGCAGTCACTGCCCGTGCGCGTGGTTGCCGGCGTTGGGCGTTTTGGCGGCGGTGTGGCTTACTTCCTTGATCCCGGCCATCGCCGCGTGGCCCTCGAAAATCTGCGCCGCTGCTTTCCGCAAATGTCCCTGCCCGAGCGGAAACAAATTGCGCGGGAACACTTCCGGCGGTTGGGTGAAAACTTTTCTTCCGCGATCACGACGGCTGGAATGTCTGAGACGCAAATCGCGAAACATTTGCAAATCGTCGGTCTCAAAAAAATCAAGGCCTCGCCCCGCGGCGCCATCGTCGCCATCGGGCATTTCGGAAACTTTGAGTTGTACACCCACCTCGTTTCGGGCGTGCCGCACTTGCAGGGTGCCACGACCTACCGCGCTTTGGAGCAACCGCGTCTGGACGGATTGGTCCGCGAGATGCGCGTGCGTTCGGGCTGTCTTTTTTTTGAGCGCCACCGCGATGTGAAAATGATGCTCCGCGCCCTCCAGCAAGGCGGCATTGTGCTCGGCCTCTTGTGCGATCAACACGCCGGCAGGAAAGGCCCGCGCGTTCCGTTCTTTGGCTATGAGTGCTCGACCACGCTCGCGCCCGCCAAGCTCGCCGTGGGTTATGAGTTGCCGCTGTTCACCGCGATTTGCTTCCGTGTCGGTTTGGGTCAATGGCGCATTGAAATCGGAGAAGAGATTCCAACCCGGGTCGGCGACCAGGCTCGTTCGCTGGTGGAAATTATGCGCGACGTGAACCAGGCGTTCGAAGTCGCGGTGCGGCGGGATTTGCCGAATTCGTTTTGGGTCCACGACCGCTGGCGATTTGGGAAGAAGCGCGAAGCGGTCCTGTCGCCCGTGCCGCCGCGCCAACCGGAGCAACCTTCCACCGACCGCCCGCAAAATCATTCCAACGCCGCGCCGCCGGGTATCTAGGCATGTCCGAGGGCGCGCAAAAAATTCTCGTTCGTGGCGTCAACTGGCTGGGCGATGCCGTGATGACGACTCCCGCGCTCCAGCGTCTGCGCGAAGCGAAACCCCGCGCGCACATCACGCTCCTCACGCACGAGAAACTCGCGGATCTCTGGCCGGCCCATCCGAGCATCGATGCCGTGATGACGTTCCGCGCTGGCGAAAGTGTATGGAGCGTGAGCCGGCGAATGCGCGGTGGGAGCTTTGACGCAGCCATCGTGTTTCCGAACTCGCCGCGTTCGGCGCTGGAAATTTTTCTGGCGGGCATCCGTCAGCGTATCGGCTATGCGCGGAATGTCCGGGGGCTTTTGCTGACAGACGCGCTTCCATTACGGCCAGCGAGTGTGTCGATGCGAAAACGTTCCCTGTCGGAAATCCAGCGCCGCATCGCGGCCAATGTTCCGCGCGAGACATTTCCGTCCACAGCGCACCACGTTCACGATTATTTGCACCTGGCCGCCGCTCTCGGTGCGAACGAAGCCCCTCTGCCTCCGCTGCTGCACGTGACGGAAGAGGAAGTCAGGGCGTTACGCCAGCGTTTCGCGTTGCGCGATGGTGTGCCCCTCTTTGCGCTCAACGCCGGCGCCGAGTATGGTCCGGCGAAGCGCTGGCCCGCTGAGCGTTTCGCCGCGGCGGCAGTACGGTTGCACTAGAAGACT
>Ga0193753_10000193_pt1 | contig 58733 bp, 47 predicted proteins | sample H1c2metaG_FD_144925 | JGI IMG/M metagenome (GOLD analysis project Ga0193753, IMG submission 144925) | Soil microbial communities from a riparian zone of the East river system, Colorado, United States - H1c2 | ecosystem: Environmental > Terrestrial > Soil > Riparian zone | place: USA: East...
GTCCTGCGTGAACGGCCTGGGGGCATGGGGAGCTTCGAGGCACTGCTGCCTTTCGTGCCTCGAAGATTCCCATCCCCCTAGCCCATGCACGCCGCTCAAATTCACAGTGCCGAGATACTAGCGTGCTACCTTCCGCGCCAGCTGGCCTTCGGTGAGCCGCTCCTCCAGATGCGAGGCGTACCAGTCGATGAATTGCGTCACGCCGTTCTCGTGCACCGGCGAGTACGGCGCCGGATCGTAGGCCGGCGACATCACGCCTTTCTGGTTTTCCTGACAGATGCGTCGATCCGCCTCGTTGGTCGCCAACCAGACTTCGGTCAGGGTCTTGAGGTCGTAGTCGACGCCTTCGACCGCGTCCTTGTGCACCAGCCACTTCGTGGTCAGTTGCGTCTCGGTGGGACTGATCGGCAACATGCGAAATGAACTCGCATGGTCGCCCATGACGTGATTCCAGATGCTGGGATAATTGAACATAAGGAACGTGCCGACGTCCGGTTCCTTGATCGAGGGTGACAGCGGCCGGCGCACCGCCGCCTTGCCGGACATGGTGAAGCTCACCGTGTCCTCGACCAGCGGCATGCGCGCAGTGCGGTATTGGCCGCTGCTGGCGATGTGAAACTTGCTCGGCAGTCCAATCGATTCCCAATGAGTCCACCTCGCCGTGATGCGGGGGTCTGCCGCGGCGCCCTCGACGCCGGTGGTCGCCGGATTCTCGGGAAAACTGCGAATCAGTTCGGGATGATTCACGGCGCAGTGATAGCACTCGCGATTATTTTCCCAAACGAGCTTCCAGTTGGCATGCTCGATGATGGTGGATTCAAAGGCGACCTTGGTGTCGTGCATGTGATGCGGCAGGAAATACGGCTCGATGTGCTTGCGAATCGGCTCGAAATCAGGCGCGACCCGCGCCACGCAGATCCAGATGTAGCCGCCCACGCTGGTGCAATGCACGGGCTTCAGTCCGTGCTGGGACTTGTCGAAATCCGATCCCATATCGCGCGCCGCAATCAATCGGCCGTCAAGCTGGTAGGTCCATTGATGGTAGGGGCAGACGAGGCGCGGCGACGTGCCATGCACCGCGGAGCAGATTCGCGAGCCGCGATGCCGGCAGCTGTTGTGGAAAGCGCGTAGGCCCCCTTCCCGGTCGCGCACCACCACAATCGGATATTCTCCCACTTGAACGGTCAGGTAGTCGCCGGCGTTCAAGACTTCGCAGTCGTGCCCAGCGAACAGCCAATCGCGGTACCAGATCATTTCCAGGTCGAGCTGGTAGTCCTCTTGACCGCAATAAAATTCCCTGTCCAACGGCGTTGCGGGCTTGCGCTTCCGAAGGCGGCTCAACATGGCATCGCGTGCGCTCATGGGTCAAATCCTGGCTGAAACGGGTTCGATACCATAACAAATGCACAGAATCGCCCGGCGTGGAAAGCGACGCTTTAGAAGCAATAAACGACAGCACAGGGACATCGGTCGCGCCGCACCTCAAACCGACGCGGCCGCCGCGGATCTGCCGCCGATTTTGCGTTCCTCGCTCGGCGGGTAGCCAAATTGACTGCGGTAGCATTTCGAGAAATGCGGCGGTGATTGGAATCCGCAGGCGGCAGTGATATCCGTAATCGGCATCGCCGTTTGCAAAAGCAGCTCCCGCGCCCGTCGCAGCCGCATTTCCAGGTAGTAGCGCTTGGGCACGCAATTCAAATCGCGTTTGAAGAGCCGCTCAATCTGCCGGCGCGACAATCCGGTTGATTTTGCTATGGCTTCCAGCGGCAGCGGCCTCTCGATGTTCTCTTCCATGAGCTGCGCCACGCGGATCAATCCGCGATGGGAAACGCCGATCTGGGCACGCAATGGAATGTACTGCCGGTCGGTATCCTTCCGGACACGGTCCAGGACAAACTGCTCTGACACCAGCTGCGAGATCCGGGATCCGAGCCGCATTTCAATGAGATGCAACATGAGGTCAAGCGGTGCCGTGCCGCCCGAACAGGTGAGCCTGTCCCGGTCGATCGTGAATAATTGGTCGCTGATTCTCACGCGCGGAAACTGCTCGCGCAGAGCGGAGAGGTTTTCCCAATGGATGGTTGCACGAAAGTTATCCAGCAATCCGGCCTTGGCGAGGGCATATCCCCCCGTACACAATCCGCCCAGAGCGACTTTTTTGTCGGCCAGCCGGCGCAGCGAGGTCAGCAGCGCCGGCGACACCGCCTCACGCACGTGGACTCCACCGCAAACGAAGAGAATGTCCACCGCGCCCAAGCTGTCGAGCGCCACGGTCGGCGATAAGTTGAGTCCGCTGCTGGCCTCCGTGGGCAGCCCGTCCAGACTGACCATGGACCATTCGTAGACGTCCCTGCCCATCAGGCGATTGGCCATGCGCAAGGGCTCAACGGCGTTGGCTACCGCGATCAAGGAATAGTTGGGTAGCGTCAAAAACGCGTACCTGCACTTGCGCGGCACAGCCGGAGATTCCATGCGCTGAATTATGCCACGAGGGGGTCGTTCGGTCGCATTTCCATAAGGGACTGTCGCAATTGGCGTGCTGCCGGCTTCCCTGCTGGTTACACTGCCGGACGTATTTGCGTTGGGAGATCATCACGTGAAGTCACATAGCCGCGTCGTCGTGATCGGCGGCGGCGTGGTAGGCGTCAGCACGCTCTACCATTTGGCGCTGAAGGGCTGGACGGATGCGGTGCTGCTCGAGCGCGCTGAACTCACCGCCGGCTCGACGTGGCATGCGGCGGGCTTGTTGCCGCTGTTCAACATGAGCTATACCGTCGGTCAACTGCACAAATACTCGGTGGACCTCTACAAGCGTCTTCCGGCGGAGACGGGCCAGGAAGTCAGTTTCCACGTCACCGGCAATCTGCGGCTCGCCACTTGCGCCGAACGCATGGATGAATATCAAAAATACTGCGGCACGGCCAATACCATCGGTGTGCCCTTCCAGATCATCGGACCCAGTGAGGTCAAGGAGCTCTGGCCGCTGGTCGAGCTGGGCGATGGCGCCGCAACCGCGAATATCGTGGGCGCCTTATATCATCCCGATGACGGACATATTGCACCGGCGGACTTGACCATGGCGCTGCGCAAAGGCGCCCGGGCGCGCGGCGCCGAGATTAACGAGCAAACGGAAGTGACCGCGGTGAAGCGGACGCCCTCCGGCGAGTGGCATCTGACGACAACCCGGGGCGACATCATTGCCGAGCACGTGGTCTGCGCCACCGGCAACTATGCAAGGCAGACCGGGCGCCTGTTCGGCTTGAATGTGCCCTCGATTCCGGTTGAGCATCAATACATCGTGTACGACGAATCGGAGGAGCTGAAGGCGTACCGCAAGGCCGGCGGGCGTGAACTCGCGGTGCTGCGCGAATCGGACCAATCCTATTATTTGCGCGAGGAGCGCCTGGGCTGGATCTTGGGTCCGTACGAAGCCGGCGCGCCGGCGCGCTTCGCCGATGGAGTACCCGATTGGTTCGGTAAGAATTTGTTCGAGGGCGATCTGGACCGGCTGCTGCCTCATGTGGAAGCCGCGCAGCGGCGCGTCCCTTCTTTAAGCTCCTGCGGCATCAAAGACATCGTCAATGGCCCCATCGCCTACACCCCGGATGGCAGCCCATTGATCGGCCCGGCATGGGGTACGCGCAACCTTTGGCTCAACGAGGGGCATAGTTTTGGCATCACCGCGGCCGGCGGCTCGGGTTGGCAACTTGCCGAATGGATCACCGAGGGAGAACCCGGCATCGACATGATGGCGGTGGACCCGCGTCGCTATGGGCCCTACACGTCCAAACGTTATGTGACGCAAAAGAACGAAGAAACTTATCGCAATGTCTTCGTCATTCACTACCCCGATGAGGAACGGCCCGATGCCCGGCCGGCGAAAACCAGTCCGGTCTACGACAAGTTGAAGCGCATGGGCGCGGTGTTTGGTCAGCGCTACGGCTGGGAGCGCGCCAACTGGTTCGCACCCTCAGGGGTTGAGGCCAAAGATCGCTGGAGTTTCCGCCGCACCAACTATTTCCCGCATGTGGGCCGCGAGGCGCTGCGAATCCGGCAACAGGTGGGCGTCATCGATCTCACCCCCTTTACCAAGCACGAGGTGACCGGTCCCGGCGCGGAAACCTGGCTGGATTCGCTGGTGGCCAACAAGATCCCCACCAAGACCGGGCGCATGTCGCTGTGCCACGCGCTCACCCGCCGGGGCGGCATTCGCTCCGAATTCACCATCACAAAAATCGGCGATCAACACTTCTATGTCGTGAGCGCCGGCGCAGCGGAACGCTACGACAGCGATTACCTGCTCAAGACCCTGCCGGCCGACGGCAGCGTCGTGCTGCGCAATATCACCATGTCGCGCGGCTGCTTCGTGGTGGCGGGTCCGCGATCGCGCGAGGTGCTGGCCAAATTGGTGGATGGCCCGTTGGACAATGCTTCCTTCCCCTGGCTGACCGCTCAAGTGCGCGAGGTCGGCCTGGCCACCGATGTCTACCTGCTGAGGGTCAACTTCGTGGGCGCTCTGGGCTGGGAACTGCACTTTCCGATCGAATACGCGCATCACTTGTTCGATGCCCTATTCGACGCCGGCGCCGAATTCGATATCGGCATGGCCGGCATGCGCGCCATGGAATCGCTGCGCATCGAAAAATCCTATCGCATGTGGGGCAGCGACCTGACGCCCGACTACTCGCCTTTCGAGGCGGGTCTGGACCGCTTCGTGCGCATGAACAAGGGTGAATTCGTGGGCAGGAGCGCCCTGGAGGCGCAGCTGGCCAAGGGCGTGCCGCATCGATTCGTCACATTCGAAGTGCACGATGTCACCGACGCCGATCCGCTCGGCAACGAGCCGCTCTTCGATGTGAAAGGCAATATCATCGGCCGCGCGACCGCCGGCTACTTCGGACACGCACTCAAGAAGAGCTTGGGTTTGGGCTATATCCGCCCGGAGCACGCTCAGGTGGGCAGCAAGATTCAAATCGAGATCCTGGGTGAGCGGCGCCATGCGACGGTGCTGGTCGATTCGCCCTATGATCCGGAAAACAAGGATCTTCGCGCTTAAGCGCCTATCATGCGCAAGCAATCCTTCTCTGCGCTTTCGCTCCTTTGGCGCGGTCTGTCGGGCCACCGTAGCTGGCAGGAGCAATGGCGCAAGCCTGAACCCAAGCGACAATACGACGCCGTCATCGTCGGCGGCGGCGGGCACGGATTGGGGGCGGCCTATTACCTGGCGCAGGAGCACGGTCTCAGAAACATCGCTGTGCTGGAAAAAGGATGGATCGGCGGCGGCAACACCGGACGCAACACGACCGTCATCCGCTCCAACTACTTGTTCAACGAAAGCGCCGCGCTCTACGATCATTCGCTGAAACTCTGGGAGAATCTGTCCCGCGTCTTGAACTACAACATGATGTTCTCCCAGCGCGGCGTCATGATGCTGGCGCACACGCTGCACGACATTCAGGTGATCAAGCGTCATGTGCATGCCAACCGCTGCAACGGCGTTGACAACGAATGGCTCGAACCGGAACAAGCCAAGGCATTCTGTCCGCCGCTCAACATTGCCGGCGACATTCGCTATCCCGTGCTCGGGGCGGCGCTGCAACGGCGCGGCGGTACCGCGCGCCACGACGCGGTGGCATGGGGCTATGCACGCGCCGCCGATGCCCTGGGTGTGGACATCATCGAAAACTGCGAAGTGACCGGAATCCGCCGCGCTGTCAACGGCGCTGTAGAAGGCGTCGAGACCTCACGTGGGTACATCCAAGCGCCCAAGGTCGGCGTATCCGCCGCGGGTCACAGCAGTGTCGTCATGCGCATGGCCGGCGTTCATCTGCCGTTGGAGAGCTTTCCATTGCAGGCGCTGGTGTCCGAACCCATCAAGCCGGTCTTTCCCTGCGTGGTGATGTCGAACACCATTCATGCCTATATCAGTCAATCCGACAAGGGCGAACTCGTGATCGGCGCCGGCACGGACGCCTATACTTCTTATACGCAGCGCGGCGGCCTGCACATCAACACTCACACACTGGAAGCGATTTGCGAATTGTTTCCGCAATTTCGCCGCTTGCGCATGCTGCGAAATTGGGGCGGCATTGTCGATGTAACGCCGGACCGCTCGCCCATCGTCGCCAAGACACCGGTGCCAGGGCTGTATGTCAATTGCGGCTGGGGCACCGGCGGATTCAAGGCGACGCCGGGTTCGGCGCACCTGTTCGCGTGGACCATCGCGCGCGACGAGCCACATCCCATCAATGCGCCCTTCACCATCGAGCGCTTTCGCGACGGCAATCTCATCGACGAGGCGGCAGCCGCCGCGGTCGCCCACTGATGCTGCTCATCCCCTGCCCTTACTGCGGCGAGCGCCCGGAGCTGGAATTTACCCACGGCGGCGAAGCACACTTGGTTCGCCCCGGGCCACCTGCCGAGGTCGACGATGAGACCTGGGCGCGTTTTCTGTACACGCGCGAGAATTTGAAAGGCGTGTACGCCGAACGCTGGCGCCATACCTACGGCTGCGGACAGTTCTTCAACGCGCTGCGCGATACCACCACTGATCACTTCGTCGCCGTCTACAAGCGCGGCGAACCCAAACCACCATGAAGTTTCGAACTCCTGAGGGCGGCCGCATCGACCGCAAAGAACTCCTGCCCTTCACCTTCGACGGCCGAACCTATCAAGGCCATCGCGGCGATACGCTGGCCTCCGCGCTGCTTGCGAACGGTGTTCATCTCATCGGACGTTCCTTCAAATATCATCGGCCGCGCGGCATTTTTTCGGCCGGCGCCGAAGAACCGAACGCCCTTGTGACCGTGGGCCGCGACGCCGCGCGCATCACGCCCAATTTGCGCGCGACGCAAGTCGAGCTGTATCGCAACTTGAACGCCCACAGCCAGAATCGCTGGCCCTCCCTTGAATTCGATGTGGGTCGCATCAACGATGTGCTGTCGCCGTTCTTCCCGGCAGGCTTCTACTACAAGACCTTTATGTGGCCGCGCGGCGCCTGGAAGGCCGTGTACGAGCCGTTGATCCGACGCGCCGCGGGCTTGGGTCGGGCGCCGACGCTGCCCGATCCGGACCGCTATGCACAGCGCTATGCGCACTGCGATGTGCTCGTTGTGGGTGCGGGCCCTGCCGGACTCGCCGCCGCGCTCACCGCGGCCAATGCCGGCGCGCGCGTCATTCTCTGCGATGAACAAGGCGAACTCGGCGGCAGCCTCTTGTCGGATCCGGCGGTCGGCATCGAGGGCCGGCATTCCTCGGCCTGGCTCGAGAGCACCGTTGCGCGGCTCAAGGAGAACACGAGAGTTTCGCTGCTGCCGAGAACGACGGCCTTTGGGTACTTCCCGCACAATCTCATCGGCTTGAATGAACGGCTCACCGATCATATGGACGTTGCGCCGGATCATTTGCCTCGGGAACGACTCTGGCAGGTGCGCGCGCGCCATGTGCTGCTCGCCACCGGCGCGCTGGAACGGCCGCTGATTTTTCCGGGCAACGACAAGCCGGGCGTGATGCTGGCCGGGGCCGCGCACACCTACTTACATCGCTACGGGGTTCGTGTCGGTTCCAAGGCGGTCATCGTCACCAGCGATGATGACGCCTATCAGACCGCGTTGGATCTCAAGGCCGCGGGCGTCGAGATCGCGGCCATTGCGGATGTCCGAAGCAGCATCGAGGGGCCCCTGGCAGCGGCCGCACGCGGCGCTGGAATTCCTGTCAGCGCACAATCCACGGTGTTGAATACCCGCGGCGGCAGCCGCATCAACGGCGTGACCCTGGCCGTTACGCAAAACGGTGCACCCAGCAAGGAGCAGCACATCGACTGCGATGCCTTGCTCATATCCGGCGGCTACACACCGAGCGTTCACTTGTTCTCTCAGTCGCGCGGCAAGCTCGAGTGGAGCGACACGCTCAAAGCCTTTGTGCCCGGACGCTCTGCCGAGGCTGAGAGTTCGGCCGGGGCGTGTCGCGGGATCTACGGACTCGAGCAGGTCTTGGCGGACGGCGCACAGGCCGCGGCGCAGGCGCTTGAATTGGATGGGCCGCGCGAAAAATTCGAAGTCGATGCCTTGGAGCGGCGCCATGACTCCTATCTAGGTGCGCTGCCCGGCGATTTATCGCGCCAGAAAAGCTTCGTCGATTGGCAGCACGATGTCACAACGCGCGATCTCGCACTCGCGACGCGCGAAGGTTTTCACTCCATCGAGCACGTCAAGCGCTATACGACCACGGGTATGGCGACCGATCAGGGCAAGACTTCGAACTTGAACGCGATGGCCATCGTGGCAGGGAAGCTCAACAGGTCCATCCCACAGGTGGGACTGACCACCTTTCGCATGCCCTACACGCCCGTCACTTTCGGCAGTTTCGCCGGGGTCTCGCGCAAGGAACTATTCGATCCGATTCGCACCACGCCCACGCACGCCTGGGCGCAGGCGCAAGGCGCGCTGTTTGAAAATGTCGGGCTGTGGAAGCGCGCGCATTACTTTCCGCGCGGCGGCGAGAGCATGCACGCGGCGGTGGTACGCGAGTGCCGGGCGGTGCGCGACAGCGTCGGCATGTTCGACGCTTCGACCTTGGGCAAAATCGAAGTCGTCGGCCCGGACGCGGCCGAGTTCATGAACCGCCTGTACATCAACAACTGGACCACCCTCGGGGTGGGACGCACGCGCTACGGAATCCTGCTGCGTGAAGATGGGTTTGTTTACGACGACGGCGTTGTGGCGCGCCTGGCGCCGGATCGCTTTCACGTGACCACCACCACAGGCGGAGCACCGCGCGTGCTCGCGCTGATGGAGGACTATCGGCAGACCGAGTGGCCGCAGCTCAAGGTGTGGCTGACCTCAACCACCGAGCAATGGGCCGTCATTGCAGTCCAAGGTCCGAACGCGCGCAAGGTGATCGAACCGCTCATCGAAGGCGTCGACATCGCGGCCAAAGCCTTTCCCCACTTGAGCGTGGCGCGCGGCAGGATCTTAGGCCACCCGATGCTGTTGTTCCGCGTCAGCTTCACCGGCGAACTGGGCTTCGAAATCAACGTGCCGGCGGAACATGGACTCGAGGTTTGGGAGGCCGTGTACGCCGCGGGTGCCGCGTTCGGCATCGCGCCGTACGGCACCGAAGCAATGCATGTGCTGCGCGCCGAAAAAGGTTACATCATCGTCGGACAAGAAACCGACGGCACCGCCACGCCGGACGATGCCGGATTGTCCTGGGCCATCGGCAAAAATAAGAGCGATTTCGTCGGACTGCGCTCGTTGCAGCGGCCCTCGATGAAGCGCGCCGGCCGCAAGCAATTAGTCGGTCTCAAGCCCAAGGACGGGCGTAGCGTGCTCGATGAAGGCGCGCAAGTTTGCGAGCGGCCCGCGCAGCGGCCGCCCATGCAGCTCATCGGCCACGTGACCTCTTCCTATGCCGCTTCCACGGTCGGATTTCCCATTGCCCTGGCAATGGTCGCCGGCGGACGGGGGCGCATGGGTGCGACGTTGTACGTGTCCCAGCCCAAGGGCGATGTCGAAGTCGAAGTCACTTCACCCGTGTTTTACGATCCCGAGGGAGTGCGCGTGAATGGCTGACGCCGCCTGGATGCGAGTGAAGCCGGCGGCCTCTCGGCTGATCCTGCAAGGCGATGCGGCGGCGCGCGGCGCGGCGGCTAGCGTATGGGGCGTACCGTTCTCCGCGGAACCTTGCCGCGCGCACACGCTCGGGGAGCGCGCCACACTGTGGCTCGGACCGGACGAGCACCTCTTGTGGCAGGCGTCGCGCGAAATAGCGCTGCCCGCGGCAGATCTGGAGAGTGCTCTCGTAGGCCACCCTCATTCCCTGGTCGATGTGTCGCATCGGCAGGTGGCCTTGGAAATTTTCGGTCCGCACGCTGCGACGATTCTCGCCGGTGCCTGTCCGCTCGATTTGGATGAGCGCGAGTTTCCGGTTCACATGTGCACGCGCACGGTGCTCGCCAAAGCGGAGATCGTGCTTTGGCGTACCGCGCCGGATGCATTTCACGTGGAGGTGTGGCGCTCGTTCCAACCGTATGCGGAAGGCCTTCTCAGCGAGATCGGGCGCGAATTTTCCGGCGCGGCTTAAACGGCTGTTCAATCTCGGCGAGGAAGCCATAGCATTATTTTTAGTCGAGACAAGTACAATAATACGTTGTTATTTAACAACTTTATTGTCTCTCATGTTTTCGTTGCGTCCGATCTGAGCTTAAGACAAGATAGACCGAACGCGACATATCGCATTGATTGATTGCGCGTTCAACGCGAGATGACTTAGGGATTCGCGGCAACCTCAAAAAAAACCAGAGGGGATGGGAACAATGAACTCGAAGCTTTCGCTGGCGATCGCCTCCATTTTGGGCAGCGTTTCCTTTGGTGCAACGGCGGCCGACCAGGCGACCGGCGGCACCGACGTCAATTCGGACGCGCTCCAGGAGATCACCGTCACCGCAACACGCCGCTCGCAGAGCATGCAGGACGTGCCCATCGCGATGCAGGCCTTTACCGGCCAGGCCCTACAGCAACTCAATATTTCGACATTCGACGACTACATCAAATACCTGCCGAACGTCACCTCTGCGAACAACGGCCCGGGACAAAATGAAATTTTCATGCGCGGCCTGAGTGCCGGCGCGCAGCCCAGCCAGGGCAGCGGCTCCACCGGCTTGTATCCCAATGTCGCCATCTATCTCGACAATCAGTCCGGCCAGCTGCCGAACCGCAATCTAGATATCTATGCCGCCGATATCGATCGTATCGAGGTGCTGGAGGGTCCCCAGGGAACGCTGTTCGGTTCCGGCGCCGAGGCCGGCGCCATCCGCTACATTACGAATGCGCCGAAGCTCAACGTCACCGAGGCAAACGTCAACGCCGGCTACGGCGTCACCGCGCACGGCGATCCAAACACCAATCTGACCGCGGTGCTGAATCTACCGCTGATCGCCGATACCATGGCGGTGCGCGCGGTGATCTACAACGACCGTCGCGGCGGTTACATCGACAATGTACCGGCGACCTTCGCCCGCAAGAACACCGACATCGGTATTCACTACGCCAACTACGCGGCATCAGCCACAGGGGCGTGCCCGGACGGGTTGCCGAACGCTGGCTTTTGCGTGCCGCCCGGAAGTCCCTCCGTCAACAATGCCACCGTGGCGGCACGGGCCATCAACCCGGTTACCTACCAGGGAGTTCGCGCCGAGGCGCTGTACAAGTTCAACGATGACTGGGACTTCCTGGTGACGCAGTCGTACCAGAACATGAATTCGGAAGGTGTGTTCTATCAGCAGCCCAATGGTTCGGATGGCGCACCCTTGCAGCCCTTGCAGGTCACGTTGTTCAACCCTTCCTACGACAAAGACAAGTTCGAAAGCACCGCATGGACGTTGAATGGAAAATTCGGCGACTTGAGAGCCGTCTACACGGGCGGGTATCTCGTGCGCAATGTCCAGCAGGAGGGTGACTACACCAATTACGCGCGCGGTTTCTACGCCGACTATTATCAGTGCTTCGGCGCAGGCTCGGGAGCTGCAGGCAACCCCAACGCGACCTGCTACTCGCCGAGCGCCACGTGGCACTCGAACGAGCGCAACACGCACCAGCAGCATGAATTCCGCTTGAGCACGCCCGACGACTGGCGTTTGCGCGCGATCGTCGGTGCGTACTGGGAGGACAACAAGCTGTTCGACCAGACGGGCTGGCAATACAAGACCGTGCCGTCGTGTACGACCAACGATCCGGCGGGTACCGGAGGCAATGCCGGTTGCTTTACGAACATCGGAACGTCCCCGGACGCAACGGTCGTAAATCCCGGCGTTCAGGGCCCCACGACTTCTTTTTATCAGGACACGTTGCGCGAAACCAAACAAACGGCATTTTTCGCATCGGTGGATTTCGACATCATCCCGAAGGTATTGACCCTGACCGCCGGCACGCGCCACTTCCGTTTCGCAAATTCCTCGGTGGGCAGCGTCTCGGGCAGTTTCTTCTGCTTCGAACAGGGTGCGCCGGCCGCCGGTTGTCTCGGTACTAATTACGATCTCAACAAGCAGAACCTGCATGACACCGAGTCCGGATTCAAGAGCAGGGGAAACGTCACGTGGCACATCACGCCGGACGCCATGGTGTATTTCACCTATTCGCAGGGCTTTCGCCCCGGCGGCTTCAACCAGAACGGCGGTGCGCCACATGCGTTCGGCACGGATGGCGTGTCCCAATACCTATTGCCCAGTTCGTACACATCCGATCAATTGACGAACAAGGAGATCGGCTGGAAGACCGAATGGTTTGATCATCGGGTGCAATGGAACGGTGCGTACTACCGTGAGAACTGGGACAACGTTCAAGTCGCGTTCTTCGACCCCGGCCTGGTCGGCAATATTTTCTACAATACCAACGGCCAGAATTTCCTCATCACGGGCTGGGAGACATCCTTGGTGGTGCGCGTGATCAGCGGCCTGACGCTGCAAGGCGCAGGATCCTGGAACCGTAGCCGGCAAACGAATTCACCGGCGCTGATCGACAACAATCCGGCGAGCAACAACTTCGGGAAACCGATCACGCAGAACTGCGACGACACCGGCGCCAATTGCGCCGCCGTGACCAACCCCTTCGGTCCGATCGGCGCGCCGAGCGCGAATGCTCCACCCGTCCAGTTCAGCCTGCGCGCCCGCTATGACTGGCGAATCGGAGATTACAAACCCTACGCTCAATTCGGCGCCTCCCACACCGGTCATTCATTCACCCAGGCCGGCTCGAATCCGTCGATTGACGTGGCCGGCATCACGACCGGCAGATTGCGGTTCGAGAATCCCGCGTACACGACCTTTGACGCGTCGCTCGGCGTTGCGAGGGACGCCTGGATCGTGAACGTGTTCGCTGAAAACTTGAGCAATTCGCATGCCAGCACCTTCACCAGCACCGATCAATTCATCGTCGCGGAAACACCGCTGCGGCCGCGGATCATCGGCGTGTCGTTTGGCTACAAGTTCTGACGAGAACTCGAGCTGATCAATATCACATGCCGGCCACCACACCGACGGTGGCCATTCGAGCTTCGTCGTCCACCGTGAGATTGAGCGTCCGCGTGAATCGCCTAGGGGGATAGGAAGTTTCGAGGCACTGCCCTCTTCCGTGCATCGAAACTTCCTATCCCCTTAGGCAATCCGAGCCGTTCAAATTCACAGTGCCGAGGATCTAACGCTGTGCCGCGTTCCAATTCGGAGCCTTGTAGAAAGGTGCGTCCTCTGCGGGCAACAGGCCGCGCCCGAGAATGTGATCGGCTGCTTTCTCCGCCAGCATGATGGTGGGCGCGTTCAAATTGCCGGTGGTCACGGTGGGCATGATCGAGGAGTCCACGACGCGCAGCCGCGTGAGGCCGCGCACCCGGGTCTCGGGGTCGACCACCGCCATGACATCCTCCGCCGCGCCCATCTTGCAAGAACACGATGGATGGAACGCGCTTTCAACCTTGTCGCGGATGAAGGCGTCGATCTGCGCATCGCTTTGCACGGCTTCGCCCGGTTGCAGCTCACGGCCCCGGTAGCGGTCGAAGGCGTGCTGCGCGAAGATTTCGCGCGTCAAGCGCACGCAGGCACGCATCTCGACCCAGTCATCGGGATCGCTCATGTAGTTGAACAGAATCTGCGGCTTATCGAGCGGTTCGCGCGAGCGCAAGCGCACCCAACCGCGGCTCTTGGAGCGCATGGGGCCCACGTGTGCCTGGAAGCCGTGCTCCTGCGCCAAGCTTGAACCGTCGTAGGCCACCGCCATGGGCAGGAAGTGATACTGAATGTCGGGGTACGGAATGCCGGGACGGCTGCGGATAAAGCCGCAGCTCTCGAAGTGATTGGTCGCGCCGAGACCGTCTTTGCGCAGCAGCCAGCGGGCGCCGATGAGCGCGCGGCTCCAGGTATTGATCGATGAATAGAGGGTAATCGGCTCCTTGCAGGCGACTTGGAAATAAAACTCCAGATGGTCCTGCAGATTCTCGCCGACGCCCGCCAAATGCTGAACCACGGGGATACCCATCTCGCGAAGTTCTGCCTCGGGACCTACTCCTGAGAGCTTCAGCAGCTGCGGCGAATTGATGGGGCCGCCGCTCACAATCAACTCGCGGCCTATCCGCACGCGGACCTGTGCGCCATCGTGTGCATACTCGAGCGCCACGGCACGTTTGCCCTCGAAGACGATTCGCGTCGCCAGTGCATGCGTCAGCACTTTCAAATTGGCGCGGTGCATGACCGGCTTGAGGTAGGCATTCGCGGCGCTCCAGCGCCGCCCCTCACCCACGGTCATGTCCATCCGTCCAAAGCCCTCTTGCTGAAAGCCATTCACATCGCTGCTGCGCGGATAGCCGGCCTCGCCGGCCGCTTGCAGCCAGACGGCGTGCAGCGGGTTGCTCAGGGTGCCGTAGCGGGTTCGCAGTTGGCCGTCCGCACCCCGGTAGCGATCGCCTCCCTCCTCGCGCCGTTCTGCGCGTTTGAAATACGGCAATACGTCGCCGTAGCCCCAGCCGCTCGCGCCGAGAGCCTGCCAGTGCTCGAAGTCTTGGGGATTGCCGCGGATGTAGACCAGGCCATTGATGGATGAGGATCCGCCCAGAACCTTGCCGCGCGGCGTGTGCATTCGCCGGCCGTTCAAGTGCGGTTCCGGATCCGTGTGGTAGAACCAATTGTACTTGGGCATGTTCATCGGTATCGACAGGGCCGATGGCATTTGAATGAAAACCGATCGATCGGAACCGCCGTACTCCAGCAGCAGTACCTTGTTTCCCGGATCGGCGCTCAAGCGATTGGCGAGCACGCAACCCGCAGACCCGGCGCCGACGATCACGAAGTCAAAGCTTTCCTCATGGGAGTCCATCAATACGGCGCGTCGATGTTGCCCATAGCCACGTACACGCTTTTCAGCTGCGTGTAATGTTCCAGCGCCGCGCGGCCGTTTTCACGGCCGAGGCCTGAGAGTTTCACGCCCCCAAAGGGCAGTTCCACCGGCGTGACATTGTAGTGGTTGATCCAGCAGGTTCCCGCCTGCAGGCGGGCGATGACCCGGTGGCCGCGCGTCAAATCGTTGGTGAAAACACCGGCCGCCAAGCCGAACTCCGTGGCGTTGGCGCGCGCAATGACCTCCTCTTCGTCCTCGAACTCGAGCACGGCCATGACAGGTCCGAATATCTCCTCGCGCACGATCGCCATGTCATCGCGGCAATCATCGAATACCGTCGGCGCGACGAAGAATCCCTTGGCGAGTTCACCCCGGGTCACGCGCATGCCGCCCGTGAGAATCCGGGCGCCCTCGGCGCGCCCGCGCGCGATGTAGCCCAAGACCTTGTGCATGTGCGCTTCGGATATCAGGGCGCCGACTTGTGTTTCCGGATTCATCGGATCGCCGATGCGCATGGCGTTCACGCGCCTGACGAGCCGCTCGAGAAACGCCGCCTTGATGGATCGATGCACGAAGACGCGCGTGGCGTTGGAACAAACCTGGCCGGACGAATAAAAATTTGCCAACAGCGCGCCGGAAACGGCGTTATCGATGTTTGCGTCATTGAATATGATCAGCGGCGACTTGCCGCCCAATTCCAGTGTCACGTTTTTGAGCGTTCGCGCGGCATCGCTCATCACCGCTTTGCCGGTTCCCACTTCGCCGGTCAGGGAAACCTTGCGAATGTCGCGGTGAGCAGTCAGCAACCGGCCGGTCTCTGCGAAGCCCTGAACGACTTGAAAGATGCCGGGCGGCGCGCCCGCCTCTGCCAGGATTTCCTGCAGCTTGACCGCAGTGAATGGCGTCAATTCGGCCGGTTTGAAAATCATCGCGTTGCCGCAGGCGAGCGCGGGTGCCGCCTTCCAGCAGGCGATTTGCAGGGGATAATTCCAAGCGCCGATGCCGGCGACGACGCCCAAAGGTTCGCGCCGCGTATAGCCGAAAGCCTGCGGCCCCAGATCGATGTGTTCGCCGCTCAAGCCCTGTGCGATTCCCGCGAAATACTCGAAGCAGTCTGCTCCGGAGGCCACATCGACGACACGCGTTTCTTGAATCGGCTTTCCCGTGTCCTTGGTTTCAAGTTGCGCCAACTCCTCATTGCGCGCTCGCAACAGGTCCGCGGTTCGACGCAATATTCGGCCGCGCTCAGCGGAGGTCTTGGCCGCCCAGATTGCTTGCGCCTGCACAGCGGCAGCGACGGCTGCGTTGACCTGCGCCGCGCCCGATACGGTGACCTGGCCCAAGATTTCGCCCGTTGCCGGATTGATCGAAGCAAATCGCTGACCGGGTGCAGGGCTCGAAGGAGACTCATCAACCGCCTTCTCGGCGCGCCCTGATTGAGCGAGCCGTCCATCGACGAATGCCGTCAGCATGGCCCGCGCGCTTTCGCTATCCGCTTCACGCCACCCTGACAGCGCGGCCCGCAGCCACACGCCGTCAATCATGGCGGCAATCATTGCGGCAAGGCTCTGCGCTTCGTCCGGCGCAACGAGTTTGAGCAGGGAGTTTCGCAGCGTCGACAAGGTACGCCGCTGATACACCGATTGAATCCGCTTCAAGCGCTCGACGTGCAACACCTGACCCCAAAACGCCAGCCACGCACTGCCCGTGCGTTGATCGAATTCTTCCGGCGCGAGATTGGCATCGATGACCGCCTGGATCCTGCCGCGCGGTGTCGCCACCAGGCGCAGGCGCGCACGTACCTGGGTGCCGACACGACGCGCCAGCGATCGGAATGCCGCATCGAGCAAGCCATCCTTGTCGTCGAAGTAATGCGCGACCAAGCCGGGCGATACACCGGCACGGGCCGCGATTTGCGCGAGCGTCGTGCCCACAAAGCCGACTTCCGCTAGGCTATCGATCGTGACTTCCACCAGTTCACGGCGCCGCATCTCTTCGATGGGCTCAGAATAGGTGTCTTCAGACACCATTGATTGATTGTTCAATTTTGCAGCCTTGCAATCGAAGAAGAGCTTTGTGGACGTGCTATGACAGATGTGCCTAAGATAGGGCTCAGATAATTTATACTTTAAATTCAGGTATTAGGGATACATTGGTGAACTGTAGCCGAATCCTGTTAAACGATCATTCAAAGTCGCAACCGCGGCTTCAATCATGCCGCCGGCTTAGGGCTACGGTCAAGCCCAAATCCTCCACTGCGAACTCGCGGCTCCGAAACTTGCGCTGGGTCGGCGGAATCGTCTTCCTGTTCGCGAGCGTCGCCGGTGCGGTGGCGGCGCCCACGACGGACCCGCCGAGCTGCCAGACGGTGCGCTTCGCCGACGTGGGCTGGACGGATGTCACGGCGACCACCGCCCTGGCCGCCCAAGTGTTGCGCTCGATCGGCTATTCCCCGGCGATCACCGTGCTGTCGGTGCCTGTCACGTTCGCCTCCCTGCAGAACAAAGATATCGACGTTTTTCTCGGCAATTGGATGCCCACCCAAAAAGCCGACATCGGTCGCTACCTCGACGATGGCTCGGTGACCGTGCTCGGCGCGAATCTGGACGGCGCCAAATACACCCTGGCGGTCCCCGCCTATACCTTCGCGGCAGGCCTGCACGAATTCAAGGACATTCAGCGCTTCGCACCGACGCTCAACAATTCGATCTACGGGATCGAGCCCGGCAATGATGGCAATCGGCTGGTGTTGAAAATGCTCCAGGAGAATTTGTTCAATCTCGGCGGATTCAAATTGATCGAATCCAGCGAGCAAGGAATGCTCGCGCAGGTCGAGCGAGCCGTGCGCAGCCGGCAGCCTGTCGTGTTTCTCGCCTGGGAGCCGCATCCGATGAACATGCGGTTTGATTTGAAGTATCTGTCGGGGGGAGACGAGGTGTTCGGGCCCAACTATGGCGGCGCAACGATCTACACGGTAACGCGCAAAGGTTACGCAGACCTCTGCCCAAACGTCGGCCGGCTGCTCAACAATCTGAAGTTCACCCTGCGTGGCGAGAGCGAAATGATGGCGGCCATCCTGGATCGGCATGAGCAGCCGGATGCCGCAGCTGCCGAGTGGTTAAGAGTCAATTCGGGCGTGATGAACACGTGGCTCGAGGGTGTCCTTACCTTTGATGGCCGCCCTGCCTTGACCGCGTTGTCACACTCCGCGGTGTTGCCGCGCGCCACGGGTTTCGAACAGTGGATCACCGCTCACAAGATCCCGGTCGGCGATGCCATGGCGGTGGCCATCGACTATGTCAAAGCGCACGGCACGTATTTGTTCGACGGCATCTCGATTGTCATTCGAGGCACGGTCGACGCCGTCAACGCCGCGCTGCGCGCACTGCCGGCACCTGCGTTGATTGTAGCCGCGGCCGTACTCGCGTGGGGACTGCGCCGCTCGCTGCCGCTCGCCGCCTTTGTTGCCGCGGCGCTGTTGTTCATTTTGAATCAGGGCTACTGGGCGGCCACGCTGGAGACTCTTGCACTGGTCGTGGTTGCGACCGTGGCCTCCGCCGCGATTGGTGTTCCTCTGGGGATTGCCGCGGCTCACCGACCCCGGCTCTTCGCTGCGCTTCGTCCGGTCCTTGATCTGATGCAGACGTTGCCGACATTCGTCTATCTCATCCCGACACTGGTGTTGTTCGGCTTGGGGGTGGTCCCCGGATTGATATCGACGGTCATTTTTGCCCTACCGGCACCCATTCGCCTCACGCACTTGGGGATATCGTCGGTTCCGCGGACTCTAATTGAAGCGGGTGAGGCATTCGGAGCAACTCCCACCCAATTGCTGTGGAAGGTTGAATTGCCCAGCGCGGCATCGACCATCATCGCTGGAATCACCCAGTGCATCATGCTGAGCCTGTCGATGGTGGTGATTGCAGCGCTGGTCGGCGCCGGCGGTCTTGGCGTCCCGGTGGTGCGGGCCTTGAACTCCGTCCAAGTCGGCACCGGTTTTGAGGCGGGTTTTATCATTGTGCTGCTCGCGATCATCCTGGATCGCATCAGCAGGCCCAAGGAACGGGACCCCTCCCGATGAATACAGTCGATTCTGCGGTGGATTTCCAAGCCGTGGACATCCTGTTCTGCAAGCCCGGCAGTCAGGGGCGCAAGACATTGCGCGATGCGTTGAGCGCGCTGGATGCCGGCGGAACCCGCGCGGAAATTCAGGATAAGTTTGGCGCGATCGTCGGTGTGGCCGGCGCCAACCTCAACGTGGCTCGCGGGGAGATTTCGGTGCTCATGGGACTGTCCGGCTCGGGAAAGTCCACGCTGTTGCGCGCTGCAAATGGATTGAATACGGTGACCCGCGGATCTGTGCTGGTGCGCGACGGCGAATCCTGCATCGACGTCGCACACTGCGATCCTCAGCAGCTGCGCCGGCTGCGGCGCGAAAAGGTTGCCATGGTATTTCAGCAATTCGGTTTGCTGCCCTGGCGCACCGTCCGGGAGAACGTTGGATTTGGACTGGAGCTGCGCGGCGACGCCAAACTCGCGCGAAAGGCCATTGTCGATGAGAAACTCGAACTCGTCGGACTGACGCAGTGGGCGGAACGCCATGTCGGGGAGTTGTCCGGAGGCATGCAGCAGCGCGTCGGTTTGGCGCGGGCCTTTGCCACGGATGCCGATATTTTGCTGATGGATGAACCTTTTTCGGCTTTGGACCCGCTGATCCGCGCCAAATTGCAGGATGAACTGCTCGAACTGCAGGCGCGAGTAAAGAAAACCATCCTGTTCGTCAGCCATGACCTGGACGAGGCCCTGAGGCTGGGCGACCGGATCTCGATCATGCAAAACGGACGCATCATCCAGACCGGGACGGCAGAGGAGATCGTGCTCACGCCGGCCGACAGCTATGTCGCCGAATTCGTCCTTCACATGAATCCTCTCACCGTGCTGACCGGTAGCATGGTGATGCGGCGGCGCGTTCATTTGGCGGGGGATGGCACTGATGTGTGGCTGGACCCCGGCCGGCGTTACCAATTGTCTTTGAATTCGACCGGCGAGGCTTTGAGTCTGACGCTGGACGGCCTCGCCCACAGGCTGCGCTACATTCGAGACGACGTGGATATCGCGCTTGACGAGCCTGGGCTGGCTGTTGCGCCCGCCTCGATGTCGCTGCAAGCCATCATTCAGTTGCGCCAGAACTCAGGTCACCCGGTATTGGTCGCCGAAGACGGCAAAATTCTCGGTGTATGCGGCGAGCACGAAATCATTCGCGCGCTCAGCCGAGGAAAGCGAATGTGAAATACGTGACAAAATGATTACAGGGCGCGCCTGCAACTTAAAAAGTGCAGTCGCTGCTAAACGCATTGCGTACACCCGCCCGGCAAAGCGATGATCGGCGACTATGAAAACGATCAATGAAGCCGCGCGCTCGATCGATGTGGTGCTGGAGACGGACGTGCTGGTCGTGGGCAGCGGACCCGGCGGCCTTGCAGCCGCGCTTGCGGCCGCACGCGCCGGCGCCCGTACCGCGCTCATTGATCGCAACGGCTGCTTCGGCGGCAACATCACCCAAGTAGGCGTCGAAGGCTTTGCCTGGTATCGCCACGAGCACACGGTCGACGCCGAAGGCATCGGCATTGAAATGGAGAAGCGCGCCGCGCAGATGGGTGCCGCGATGCCTGAGCCGCAATCCTTGAGCCATGCGCTGGATGCGGAAATGTTCAAATGGGTTGCGGATGTTCTGGTGCAGGAAGCCGGCATCACGCCCCTGCTGCACCGGCTGTCTGTCGCACCCATCATGGAAAACGGCGCCATCGCCGGCGTCATCATCGAAAGCAAGGCGGGCCGCGAGGCAATCCTCGCAAAGCGTGTGATCGATGCGACCGGCGATGCCGACATTGCCAGCCGCGCCGGCGCGCCCTACCACAAGCTGCCCAAGAAAGAGATGATGTCGGCATCCGTGATGTTCTCGATGAGCGGCGTCAACAAGCGCCGCTTCATCGAGGCCGTCAAAGCCGATCCGCAGACTTATGCGGATTGGGCCGGCAACAACGAGTGGGATTACGAGACCACCGGGAAGGAAGACAAGCTGTTCTCTCCCTTTCTGCGCAAGCCGTTTCAAAAGGCGCTCGCGGCAGGCATCATCCCGGCCAGCTTGAGCACCATCGCCGGCACGTGGGGGTCGGTGTCCGATCAGGGGGACTTGACCTACCTCAACCTGGTGCACCTGCCGGAAATCGACGGCACGGATCCCAATGACCTGACAACGGGTGAGATGCGTGGCCGGCGCGAGGCGATTTACGCTCTCGAAGCACTGCGCGGGTACATGCCGGGCTGCGAGGACGCGAAGTTGCGCAACTTCGGCATGACGCTGGGCATTCGCGACACGCGCAAGATCGATGCACTCTACAATCTCACCGGCCAGGATGTGCGCGAGCAGGCGCGTTTCGACGACGCAATCGGCATCTTCCCGGAATTCATCGATGGCTATGGCGTACTCATCCTGCCCACCACCGGACGCTACTGGCAGGTGCCGTATCGAGCCCTGGTTCCCAAAGGTGTCGCCAATCTTTTGGTCGCAGGAAGGTGCATCGGCGGCGACAAGATTTCCCACGCCTCCGCGCGCAACATGATGTGCTGCACCGTCAGCGGGCAAGGCGCCGGCGTCGCGGCCGCTGTCTCCCTACAACGCGATGAAGCGTTCGATCAATTGAACATCGGCGCGGTACAGCAGGAATTGGCACGGCAAGGCGCACGTTTCCGGTGAGCCCGAGCCGCGGTTCCGCGTCGATGCGCTGGTGGGTGCTGGCGCTGGCGGCCATCGCGGTGTCCAGCAGCTACTACGAGGACGATGTGATCGGGCCGATCGCCGACCTGTTGCATCGGCAGCGCGGCTTCAATCAGTCGCAGCTGGGCATGCTCAACGGCGTCATGAGCATCCCGAATGTCGCGCTCGCCCTGATGAACGGACTGCTCATCGACCGCTTTGGGCCGGCTCGTATGGCGTTCTGGTTGGCTGTCATTGGCGTGTTGGGTGCTGCATTGACGGCCATCGGCGAACCCTACGAACTCATGGTGGCCGGCCGCTTCATATTCGGCATCAGCGAAGGCGGAATCTTCATCGCGCTGGTGGCTGGATTGGCGCAATGGTTCCCGCGCAGCGGCATCGCACTTGCGACGGCCCTGTACTTGAGTCTTGCCCGCGTCGGTTCCTACGCCGCGGACACTTCGACGGCCTGGGCCCATCCGCTTTACGCAGGCGGCTGGCAACCGCCGCTCTGGCTCGGTACCGCGATTACGGCAATCGGCTTGGCCGCGGCCGGCGTCTACTACTGGCTCGATGTTCGTTATCGGCCAAAGGCCGCAATCAGCATCACGGTCGAACAGGTGAAGTGGCGGCAACTGCTGTATTTCGACCGCTCCTATTGGTACATCCTCGGTCTGCATGTGCTGTATGCCGCGGTGTTCTTTCCATTCCGAACTACTTATGTCATTGAGTACTTCCAGCATGCCAAGGGGCTCACGCTGCAGCAGGCCGGCGTCGCCAATAGCTGGGTGTTTTTTGCGGCGATCTTCGCGACGCCCTTTTTCGGCTTGCTCGCCGACCGGCTCGGACATCGCGCGCTCATGTTGACCTTCGGCGCGCTGCTGCTGTCGCTGACCTTTGTCGTGCTCGGCCTCACCTCCTTAAATCTTTGGGTCTCGACGGTCATGATGGGCATCAGTTTCTCCTTGGTGCCGGCGGTGATCTGGCCGGCCACGACGCTCATCGTGGAGCCTCGCCGCCTGGGCACGGCGCTCGGCCTCATAACTCTGATTCAGGCGCTCGGCATGGCTGCATCCAACCTGGCCGCGGGCAGGCTCGCCGACATCGCCGGCGCGGGATCCCAGAATCCGGCAGGCTACGAGGTCATGCTGTTGTTTTTCTTCGTGCTCAGCCTCACGGCCCTGCTGTCGGCGGTGCTTCTATGGCGGCGAGAGGCGGGTCCCAACGGACACCAGCTCGAAGCGGCTGGAACCGCGGCACAGTGATTTTGGCGTGGCTATCCGAGCCCGCGCTGCGCGAAGCGGCGCTGAATTTCGCCGACGAAACCGCGGCGGAAAATCAGCACGCATACCACGAAGATGGCGCCGATGATGACGGACACCCACGCGCCCACCAGATCGGACAGGTACTCCTGCAGCGTGACCACGACATTGGCGCCGATGACGGGTCCCAAAAAGGTTCCACTGCCGCCCAACAAGGTCATGAGAATCACTTCGCCGGAATTGCCCTGGCTCACATCCGAGAGCGTGACAAAACCCAGCACCAGCGCTTTCAAGGAGCCGGCCAACCCGGAGAGACTTGCGGAGAGCACAAAGGCCGTGAGCTTGTAGCGATCAACCTTGTATCCCAGCGAGATCGCGCGCGGCTCGTTGGCACGAATGGCTTTGAGCACCTGGCCAAAGGGTGAATGCACGATGCGGCGAATGAGGACGTAAACCCCCACAAATACTGCGAGCACGAAGTAGTACATGGTTCGATCATCGCCGAGGCCGACAACCCCTAAGATGCTGCCCCGAGGAATGCCCTGCAAACCATTTTCACCGCCGGTGAAGTTCGCCTGTAAGCAAACGAAGAACACCAGTTGAGCGAGCGCCAATGTGATCATCGCGAAATAGATGCCTTGGCGACGCACGGCGATGGCACCGATCACAACACCGAGCAGCATCGCGACCGCGACGCCGCCGAAAATCCCCTCAATCGTCCCCCAGCCCTGCACCGTAACCAGCCATCCGGTGACATAGGCCGAGGCGCCGAAATATGCGGCATGGCCAAACGACAACATCTTGGTGAAACCGAGCAATAGATTGAACGCGCACGCGAACATGGCGAAGCACAACAGCTTCATGAGAAACACGGGATAAAGCCCCAGGAAGGGCGCGATCAGCGCAAGCACTCCCAGCACGACGTAAACGCCTATTTGGGCTCGCATCTATTGCTCTTTGCCGAAGAGGCCCGCGGGCCGCCAGATCAGCACCAACGCCATGATGACGAACACCACAATATTCGATGCTTCGGGATAAACGACCTTGGTCAGCCCCTCGATCAATCCGAGCACGAGACCGCTGACGATGGCGCCGACAATCGATCCCATGCCGCCGATAACCACCACGGCGAAGACGACAATCACGAGAGATGAGCCCATCAATGGACTCACCTGGACCACAGGTGCCGCCAGCACGCCGGCGAGGGCCGCTAGAGCGACACCGGCTCCATACGTACACATGACCAACAGAGGCACGTTGATCCCGAAAGCCTGAACCAGCTTCGCATTTTCGGTGGCCGCGCGCAGTCGTGCGCCCAAATGCGTGCGCTCGATCAGAAACCACGTGACGAAGCACACCGTCACCGATGCCAGGATGACCCAGGCCCGATAGATGGGCAGCACCATGAAGCCCAAATTGAAGCCGCCTTGCAGCAGCGGCGGGACCGGATAGGACTTGCCCGAGGCACCGAATTGACTGCGCATGACCCCCTCGGCGATCAATGCAATGCCAAAGGTCAACAGCAATCCGTACACCGGCTCGACTTGATACAAATGCCTCAAGAGAAGCCGCTCGATCACGATTCCGAACAAGCCAACCGCCAGCGGCGCAAGCAGCAGAGCCCACCAATAATTGATGCCGAGCGATGCCAGGCCGATGTACGCCGCGAACGCGCCCAACATGTAAAAGGCGCCGTGCGCGAAGTTGACGACGCCCAGCAGCCCGAATATCACCGCCAACCCTAGGCTGAGCAGCGCGTAGAACGAACCATTGACCAGCCCCAGCATCATCTGGCCCAGGATCGCCGGCAACGGGACGCCGAAGACGGTCGTCACGGATCAGATGCCATCATTCGACAGTGCGTGTTCAATGAGACCGTGGTCGTCCGTTTACTTCTTGATCATGGGACACGTGGGATCGGGCTGCGTGCCGTCAGCTTCCTCGCCCGACATGACCTTGACGACCTTGTAGTAATCCCACGGGTACTTCGATTCCGCAGGGGTCTTGACCTTCATGACGTACATGTCGTGGATCATCAAACCGTCTTCGCGGATGTAGCCGCCCTTGGCGAAGAAATCGTTGATCTTGGTCTTCTTGAGGTGTGCCATCACCTTGTCCGAATCGGTGGACCCCACCGCCTTGACCGCGTTCAAGTACTGCGTCGTGGCGGAGTAAACGGCGGCCTGATCCATCGTCGGCATCCGATTCACCTTGGCGAAAAAGCGTTTGCCGAAGGCGCGCGTCTGTTCATTCAAGTCCCAGTAGAAGCCGGTGGTCAAGTACAGGCCCTGTGCGGTTTGCAGCGTTGCGGCGTGAATGTCCGTGAGAAAGGCCAGCAGCGCCGCGGGCTTCATGGTCTTGGTGATGCCAAATTCGTTGGCCGCCTTGAGCGAGTTCGAGAAATCCGTACCCGCGTTCGCGAGCCCCAGCACTTGCGCGCCCGAGGATTGAGCCTGCAACAGGAACGACGAGTAATCGGTCGTACCCAGCGGCGCGCGAACCGCGCCCAGTACCTTGCCGCCGTTTGCCAGCACCACTTTGGTCGCCGCGTCCTGCAATTGTGTACCGAAGGCGTAATCGGCGGTAATGAAGAACCAGGTCTTGCCGCCCTCTTTGATGATGGCGCTGGCCGTTCCATTGCCGAGCGCAGTCGTATCGTAGGCGTAGTGAATGGTATAGGGCGTGCAATCCGCGCCCGTCAGCGAGGCGCCGCCGGCGCCGATGGCGATGAAAGGAATCTTTTTAGCCGCCGCAACCTTGGACATGGCGATGCTCACGCCGGTGTTCGATCCGCCGAGCACGAGGGTCAAGCCGTTCTGATCGGCCCATTCGCGGAACTTGGACGCGCCGATGTCGGGTTTGTTCTGATGATCGACGCTGAGCACGGTGATCTTCTTGCCGAGCACGGTGCCCCCGAAGTCGGCGATCGCCATATTGATGACATCGATGCCCGCCTGGCCCATGACGTCCGCATACACGCCCGACATGTCGTCGATATCGCCGATAACCACCTGATCGGCCGCGGCGCTCGCCTGGGAGGATGCGTATATACCAAGCAGTGCGCCGAGCGCCATGATTGTTGATTTGCGCGTCATCTCTTTATTCCTCTCTTGTGTTTATCAAACGCCTAGAAATTCCTGCAGCAATCCCATTTGCGAAGCCAGCTCGGACTGCGCGAACTGCTTGACGATTTTGCCATGCTCCATCACATAGAAACGATCCGCCAGCGGCGCTGCAAAGCGGAAATTCTGCTCAACCAACACCACCGTCATCCCTTTCGCCCTGAGCGTACGAATGACCTCGCCGAGCTTCTGCACGATCACCGGCGCCAACCCTTCAGAGATCTCGTCCAACAGCAGCAGGCGCGCGCCGGTACGCAGGATGCGTGCCACCGCCAGCATCTGCTGCTCCCCGCCCGATAGTCGCGTGCCCGGGCTGTCGGCACGCTCGAGCAGATTCGGAAAAATATCGTAAATCTCTTCGAGCCGCATCCCCTGGGCGCCTTTGAGCCGGGGCGGCAGCAGCAGATTCTCCTCGGTCGACAGGGACGCGAATATGCCGCGTTCCTCGGGACAGTACCCTACGCCCATTCGCGCGATTTGGTGAGGCGCAAACCCCACCGACTCGATCCCCTCGATCAACACCGAACCCTTGCGCGAGCCGACCAACCCCATAATCGAGCGCAGAGTGGTCGTGCGGCCGGCGCCGTTGCGCCCGAGCAGCGTGACGACCTCGCCTTCTTGAACGGAAAACTCAACGCCATGCAGGATATGCGATTCGCCGTACCACGCCTCGAGATTGGCGATCTTGAGCATCTCGCGCGCCATCAGGCCGCTCCCGTCAGAGCATTGCTGGTGGTGCCCATATAGGCTTCGATGACCTGAGGATTCTTGGAGACTTCCACATAGGGGCCCGCCGCAATCACCCGGCCCCGCTGCAGCACGGAGATCGTGTCGGCGATGGAAGCGACCACGCTCATATTATGTTCGACCATCAGCACGGTGCGGTTGGCCGCGACCTGCTTGATGAGCTGCGTGACGTGCGAGACGTCCTCATGACCCATGCCCTGGGTGGGCTCATCGAGCAACATCAAGTCCGGTTCGAGCGCCAGTGTCGTGGCCAGTTCCAGCGCGCGCTTGCGCCCATACGGGAGATCCGATGCCAGAGTTCGCGCCGATGCCTCCAAGTGGACTTCGGCAAGCAGCTCCATGGCGCGCCGATCAAGGCGACTCAAGCTCTTTTCGGAACGCCAGAAGTAAAATGAGGTGCCGAGACATCGCTGCAGCGCGACCCGAACATTCTCGAGTACGGTGAGATGCGGGAAAACCGCACAGATTTGGAAAGACCGCACCACCCCGCGCCGCGCGATGTCGGCGGGTTTTTCCCGGGTGATGTTTTTGCCGCGAAAGAAAATCGTCCCGGAGGTGGGCTGCAAAAACTTGGTCAGCAGATTGAAGAACGTCGTCTTGCCCGCGCCATTGGGACCGATCAGGGCATGGATCTCGCCCTGTTTGACGCGTACCGAAACGCGGTCAACCGCCAAGAACCCATTGAAGTCCTTGACCAGACTGTGCGTCTCAAGGATCGCATCCTCACTCAACGCCATCGCGCGGTGCCCCCTATCGTATGGTCTGGGTGCGCCGGTACTGTGTACGCCCGCTCCAGCTTGAAGCCTATGTCGATAGGCCGACGGCAAACTGTACCATGAACCCACCGTTGGTCCGCCAGCGCCCGGCAGTGTGGACCGGAGTCGCAAAGCCCGGCGAGAACGATTGCTCCGCGCGCGGGATGTATCGATTGTATCTTGTTATATATCAATTGATTACGAAATATAGTTAATTCAGAATATTTCAAAAAAATTCAAACCTGTTCCGCAAGCCATCGCATGAAAAGGAAACCTCGCACACAAGCACGACAGGTGCCTCAGAAACCGTCATCATTCAAGCTGCGCCAATCTTGAGGAGACGCTGCAAATAATGCCCAGTAAAATTCCCGATGGCGAGACACGGGGGTGGATCGTTCCGATCGGCGGTGCCGAAAACAAAGAAAACGACCGCCAAATTCTCGAACGCTTTGTGCGAGTTTCAGGTGGGCCTGCGGCCAATATTGTCATCATTCCCACGGCGAGCCGCATGCATGAGACCGGACCGCGCTACGAGCAGTTGTTCAAAGAGATTGGCGCCGCCGAAGTCGCGGTCATGGACTTCGATACGCGGCGCGACTGCCAGGAGCCCGGGCGTTTGCGCCGGCTCGAACAGGCGAGCGGCATTTTCTTCACCGGCGGAAATCAATTGCGCGTCACGACGCTGCTTGGCGGAACGCCGGTGGCCAAGCTCATTAGGGTACGCAATGCCCACGGCGTGACCGTCGGCGGCACCAGCGCCGGGGCCAGCATATTGAGCGAGCACATGATTGCCTTCGGCGATGAGGGTTCGGCGGTCATCTCGGGCAGTGTGCGGCTCGCGCCGGGCTTGGGCCTGACCAACCGCTTCATCATCGATCAGCATTTTCGCCAGCGCGACCGCCTGGGAAGGCTCATCACCGCGCTGGCATACAACCCATTTGCGATCGGCATTGGACTCGATGAGGATACCGCCGCTTTCATAGGCCCCGATGAAACCGTCGAAGTCCAGGGCAGCGGCGGCGTGACCATCGTCGATGCCTCCGAAGTCAGTTTCTCGTCGATCGGCGAGGTCAGCGAAGGCCAGCCTGTGTGCGTACTCGGCCTGCGGCTGCACATCCTGGTCGCGGGTGCGACATTCAATTTGCATACTCGAGTGGCGTCGGCCGGTGAACTCATCACTGTCAAGGACTAAGTAGAACAACAAGGCAGGGGAGCATCCATGCGAATTCTCGATCGTTCTGTCTACGTCGGCCCTTCGCTGTATGCGCGCTTTCCTGTTATTCGATTGGAACTCGATCTGGGAGACCTGGAAGCGTGGCCGACAGGCCGACTCGGCGGAGGATTCGTCGATGCTCTGGCGGCCGCCCTGCCCGGTCTTGCGCAGCACGGCTGCTCCTATCGCGAGCCCGGCGGCTTTTACCGGCGCATGCGCGAGGATGAGGGTACCTGGCTCGGCCATGTTCTCGAGCATGTCGCGATCGAGTTGCAGAATATTGCAGGTGAGGAAGTCACCTTCGGCAAGACGCGCAGCGCCGGCGCCACGGGTGTCTACACCGTCGTCTATGAATACGCACAGCGCGATGAAGGCATTGCCGCCGGCGAGCTTGGGCTGCGGCTGCTGTGTTCCTTGCTGCCCGCCTCGATCCGCCCGCCCGACTCGGTCCCCGACGACTGGAATTGGCAGGAAGCGCGCGATGAATTCATCCGATTCGCGCAGCGCCGTGCCCTGGGGCCTTCAACCTCCTCGCTGGTTCGCGCGGCCGAGGCGCGCGGCATTCCCTGGCTGCGGCTCAACGAACAGTCCCTGGTGCAGCTGGGTCACGGCAAATTCCAGCAGCGCATTCAGGCGACGGTGACCAGCAGCACCTCGCACATCGCGGTCGAACTGGCCAGCGACAAGGAAGAAACCAACAAGATATTGGCGACACTGGGACTGCCGGTGCCGAAGCAGGAACTGGTGCAAAGCGAAGCGCAGGCGATCCGTGCCGCTAAGCGCATCGGCTTTCCCGTCGTGACCAAACCCTATAACGGCAATCACGGCCGGGGTATTTCGATCCGGCTGACCAACGATGAGGAGGTCGCGCTCGGGTACACGGTGGCGCGCGAACACGCGCGCTCCGTCATCGTCGAGACCTTCTTGGAGGGCGATGACCATCGTTTGCTGGTGGTCAATGGCAATCTGGTCGCGGCAACCCGGCGCACACCGGGCCACGTCGTCGGCGACGGCCAGCACAGCATCGAGCAATTGATCGAACTCGTTAACCAAGATCCGCGCCGCGGGGTGGGCCACGAGAAGGTGCTGACGCGGCTCGAACTCGATGCGCAGGCGCAAAAAATGCTCGCGGCCGTGAATTTGAAATCGGATTCAGTGCCCGACAAAGGTCAGGTCGTGCTTTTGCGCTCCACCGCCAATTTATCCACCGGCGGCACCGCAATGGATGTGACCGACGTGATCCATCCCGACAATCGCGAAATGGCGGAGCGCGCGGTTCGGGCGATTGGGCTGGACGTGGGCGGTGTGGATTTCCTATCCAAGGACATCACCGAGAGCTACCGGACCATCGGCGGCGGGATCTGCGAGGTCAATGCGGCGCCGGGATTTCGCATGCACGTCGCGCCGAGCGAAGGCGCGCCTCGGGACGTGGCCGCGCCGGTGATCGATATGCTGTTCCCCGCCGGCACCTCGGTACGCGTGCCCATTGCCGCCGTCACCGGGACCAATGGCAAGACCACCACGGCCCGCATGCTGGCGCACATCACCAAAATGGCGGGCTACACGCCGGGGCTGACGACGACGGACGGTGTTTATATCGATGGCCAACGAACGGTGCAGGGCGACATGACGGGCCCTGTGTCGGCGCGCATGGTGCTGGCAGACCCGCAGATCGACATCGCCGTGCTCGAGACCGCGCGCGGCGGATTGCTGCGCGCCGGCATGGGCGTCAATGAGGTGAACGTCGGCGCCGTGCTGAACGTGCAGGCGGATCATCTGGGCCTCAAAGGCATCGACACGCTCGAGCAGCTCAGCGAGTTGAAGCGCATCGTCGTCGAGGTGGCTACCGACTGCGCCGTGCTCAACGCCGATGATCCGTTGGTGCTGAAAATGGGCGGCCACACGGAAGCGAAGACGATTTGCTACGTCACCATGAATCCGCATCACACGCTGGTGCGCGAGCACATTCGTGCCGGCGGCCGCGCCTGCGCCCTCGAGGCCGGAGTCAACGGCCAGATGATCACGCTGTACGATCGCGGCGGCCACATCCCGCTGCTCTGGACGCATCTGGTGCCGGCCACATTGGAAGGCCGGGCCACGCACAACGTCCAAAATGCCATGTTTGCCGCCGCTATGGCATTTTCATTGGGGATCAAGCTCGACGCCATTCGCCAGGGCCTGCGCACATTCGATTCCACATTCTTTCAGGCACCGGGCCGCATGAACGTGTTCAACGAGCACCCCTTCAAAGTGCTGTTCGACTACGGCCACAATGCGCACGCGGTGGGAATGATGGCCGATCTGGCCTCGCGGTTGGATGTAGCAGGCCGTCGCATCGTGGTGCTCGCCGGACCCGGCGATCGGCGCGATGAAGATCTTGTGGCGATCGCCGCGGCGGTGGCCGGCCGCTTTGATCACTATTTTTGCCGCCGCGACGATAATCTGCGCAATCGCGCCTCGGACGAGGTGCCGCGCATTCAAGCACAGGCGTTGCGTTCTGCCGGAGTGCCCGAAAGTGCGATTTCGGTTATTCCCGACGAGCAGGAGGCCATCGAGGCGGCATTGCGAATGGGCGAATCCGGCGACTTGCTGTTGATCTTCGCCGATGCCCTGGTGCGCTCGTGGAAACAGATCACCAAGTTCAAACCGGTGGGCGCCGTTGCGCAGAAGCCCGCCCCGCGCGCCCCGCGGCCGCCGGCGCCGAATCCGGAAGCCGCCGAAGACAAGTTCGAGGCCACCGCGGCCGGTGCGGCATTTAACATGGAAGGTCTGATCCGGGACGAGCGCGGAGTCCGCTTGGCCCCTGAGAGCGACGACTGAACGCCGCCGATAATCTGCCGTTTGAAGACTCCAGGCGCCTGACCGGCAGCAATTTGTTCTTCGCCTCGACCGGCGCGGTACTCGATGTCATTCGAGCCCCGCTCGATGATGCCCTCATCAGTGCCTGGCGTTCGCGCGTTGAGCGCGCGGGAACTCAACTCGGTTGGCCGGATCGGCAGGCGCTTGCCCGCCGACATGCGGATGGTGTGCTGCTCGCCATTTCTGCGCCGAGCGATCAATTGCTGCTCGCCACCGAGATTAACGAGTGGGCCCTGTGTGCGACGCTGGTGGAACGCGATCCCAATAGATGGGGAGGACTGCAGGCTGCGTTGGCCGCCGCGGCGATCGAGGACGCGGATCCCGGCGCCGGCTCGGCTGCGTTTGCACCGGTCATCGAGGAGCGTGCGGCGTTGGCGAGATTCGGACAACTATCGACGTTGGAGGCTATCCCTAAGCTTCGCGCCCTGCTCAAGAGTGCAGCGGATCGGGCCCTGCCCCACTTTATCGATGATAACGAACTGACTGTCGGCGCCGGCGCCGGCAGCCGTACCTTCGCGTTGGGCCACTTGCCCGCCGTCAATGAAGTTCCCTGGAGTGAGCTGTCTGACGTGCCGACCGCGATTGTGACGGGCTCCAATGGGAAAACGACGACCGTGCGGCTGATCGCGGCCTGTGCGCGGGCCCACGGTTGGCGCGCCGGATATAACTGCACCGACGGCGTCTTCATCGGTGAGGACACATTGGCCAGCGGCGACTATTCGGGCCCTGCCGGGGCCCGCCTGGTGCTGCGCGATCGGCGCACCCAGGCGGCCATATTGGAAGCCGCGCGCGGCGGCATTCTGCGGCGGGGGCTCGCCGTATCGCGCGCCGACGTCGCGCTGGTCACGAACATCAGTTCGGATCATTTCGGTGAGTACGGCATCGATGATCTGGGCGGGTTGGCGGATGCGAAACTCAGCGTCGCGGCGGCCGTGACGCCCAAAGGCACGCTGGTGTTGAATGCCGATGATGCGTTGCTGCGGGCCAAGGCGGCAGAGCTCGCACCGCGATTTGGCCGCGCGCCGACGCTCGCTTGGTTTGCGCTCGATGCGGACCAACCGCACATGCGCGAGTATCGCGCGCAGGGGGCGTGGACCTGCGGGGTTCGCCAGCGGCGGCTTGTCTTGCAGCAACCGAATCGCGAACACGATCTCGGCAGCGTCTCGGAAATGCCGCTCTCGATGCACGGACTGGCGGCATATAACGTGTCCAATCTTGCCGCCGCCGCACTGGCGGCGCTGACCTTGGGGTTTCCTGCCGGTACGATCGCGTCTGTATTTGCGCGCTTCGGCGATCAGCTCACGGACAACCCCGGCCGCATGATGCGTTTCGACTACCATGGCGCGCAGGTGCTGATCGACTATGCGCACAATCCCGAAGGGTTGCGCGGCTTTCTATCGGTGGCCGATCAATTGCGCGGTCGCGGGCGTCTCGGATTGCTGCTCGGACACGCCGGTAACCGCAAGGATGAAGATATCGCGGATCTGGCAAGTGTGGCCGCGGAATTCAAGCCGGATTTGATTGTGGTCAAGGAAGACGAGGCGCATCTGCGCGGCCGCGCCCCCGGGGAGATACCCCGCATCATTCGCGCCGAACTGCTGCGCCTGGGATTCAACGGCTCCGCGTTGCCGGTACGAGATAACGAACTCGACGCCGCTCGATACGCCCTTGATTGGGCGAAAGCAGGCGACGTTCTCGCCCTGCCCCTGCACTCGCCCGCCGCTCGCGCCGCGGTCGTGGCGCTGCTGCGACGTTAGTGTGCGCTCGCCGAGTGGCCGGGCGTCTCGCGTTATGGAGTATCGGCTCTCCGTGTAAACTACGTGCAGCAACAGGAGGGCTCATGATTCGAAGTTCAGCGGCGATTGCAGTCTTGATGGCAATGGTGGCAGGTGTTCCGACTTCATCGGCCGCTACCGGGGGCGAAAATGACTCCAAGGCCGATCCGGTCAAAGTACTGGTGGGACGCCTGGACCTCGAAAAATATAAAGCGACCATCAAGGCGCTGACGCGTTTTGGCGATCGGCGCCAGGGGACGGATCGTAACCGCGCTGCGGTCGATTGGATCGAGGCACAGCTCAAGAGCTATGGCTGCACCAATATTTCGCGCATCAAGTACCAGTATTCGCCCACCGAAACACGCCGTCCCAGCGGCCCCCCGGTCGCACCGGACGCGGCACAGGGCGGCGGACGTTATCGAGGCGTGAAGGCCCACACCGGCGTCAATACTGACGCGCTGCTGCAGCCTGATGACAAGCTGCGTGCGCTGAATCAACAGCCAACGGAACCGGGTGAACGAGAAGAGGTGTATTGCACCAAAGTGGGAACAACGCATCCGGAAGAAATGTACATCGTCGGCGGACACATGGACGGTCACGGCTGGGGCGAAGCTGCCAACGATGACGGCTCGGGCACGGCATTGGTGATGGAGCTGGCGCGGGTGTTTTCCTCCCCCGACGTCAAAACCGAACGGTCCATCCGCTTCGCGCTCTGGAACAACGAGGAGACCGGACTGAACGGCGCTCGCGCCTATGTTGAGCAGCGCGCAGCCCTGCAAGGGAAGGAAGATCCACCCGGATCGGGCCGTTATCCGGAACCGAAGTGGCTGGGCATGGCACAGCACGACATGATGCTCTTCGATCACGGTATGCCGCGGCCGGACGGCACGGTGTCGAAGGACCAGCGGCCCGAGGCGGACGTGAACATTGAATTTCAAGCGCTCTCGAAGTCAGCAGAGGGCGCGCAAAAACTGGCTTGGGCCTTTTATGCCGCAAACGAAGCGTACGCGACCGACTATCCCTCCGCGGTCGGACCGCACATGACCAACACGGATAGCACGCCCTTCATGGATTTGGTGCCGGCCATCAGTCTGCGAGAAAACGAGCGCGGCCGGGAGATCGGCGCGGGTTGGGATCCTCACTGGCATCAGCCCACAGACGTGTACACAACATTTTCCGACGCGGACTTTCGCTTGGGGTTGAACGCGGCGCAGACCACGCTGGGAGCCATCGGAAGATTGACCGGAGCAACGCTGGCGCATTAGCTAAATTGGGTGCAGGACGTCGGCGCGGGGGGTTCATGAAAGTTTCGATCGCGAGCGTATTATTGATTGCGCTGATTCAGCCGGTACAGCGCGCAGGAGCGGACGATCAAGGATTGCCGGCTACATCCAATGTGCCTGGGGCGGAGATGCCGAGCATTCATCCGGACCACAGCATCAGTTTCACACTCAAAGCGCCGAATGCGGTGAGCGTGCAGGTGGCGGGCGGCGACGGGCTTGGGGCCGGTCCCTTTCCCATGACCAAGGGCGACGACGGCATGTGGAGCGTGACCACACCGCCGAGCGTCCCGGGATTTCACTACTACTGGTTTGTGCTCGACGGCGTCTCAGTCAACGATCCGGCCAGCGAAACTTATTTCGGTTACGGCAAGGAAACCAGCGGCATCGAAGTGCCGGAAGCCGGCGCGGAATATTATGCAATTGGCAACGTTCCGCACGGTGAGGTGCGCGCTAAAATGTACTTTTCGAAAACCACGGGCGAGTGGCGCCGCGCGATGGTGTACACCCCCCCTGACTACGACAAGCATCCAACCACGCGCTATCCGGTGCTGATCCTGCAACATGGATCGGGCGAGAACGAAATGGGCTGGACGCGTCAAGGCAGAGCCCAATTCATCCTCGACAATCTCATTGCCGCCGGCAAGGCCAAGCCGATGATTGTGGTCATGGATCGCGGTTACGCGAGCCGTCCCGGCACACCCCCCATCGCAGCGGGATCGAATGCCTGGCTGCAAGATCTACAGGGCGCGTTCAGCACATTCGAGGATGTCGTCATGCATGATTTGATCCCCGCAATTGACGCCACCTACCGGACGATCCCCAATCGGGAGCACCGAGCGATGGCAGGTTTGTCGATGGGCGGGATGCAGACCTTGTTCATCACCCTGAAACATCCGGACATGTTTGCCTACATCGCCTCACTCAGCGGTCCGGTTGTTCCGAGCCTGCGCATCGAAGACCTGGTCGCCGGCAACAACCGGCCGTTTGACGCCAAGACCGCCTATGGCGGCGCGTTCGCAGATCCGTCGGCGTTCAACAAACGCGTGAAACTGCTCTGGTTCGGGGTCGGCAGCGCGGAGTCGGATCAATTCAAGACCGGCATCGGCGGTGCGGTATTCGCGCTGCGCGCAGCCGGAGTGCACTTGGAATTCTATGAATCGCCCGGGACCGCGCATGAGTGGCAGACATGGCGCCGCGATCTGCACGAACTGGCGCCCAAGCTATTCCGCTGACCCCTCGTGGGAATCAATGGATCCTTACTTCTGCCGGTAGGCGGCGGCCAGCAAATCTCCATCGATGCCGGCATTGTCTTTGGCGCCGGTCGCGTAGCGATACAATGCTGCCGTGTATATGGTGTGCAGCGTGGTGCTCACGAGACCGATGAGGACTACCGTGAGCATGAACATCATGCCCGCCAGGACAATCGTGCCCATCGCACGCGACGACACCGCGGCGATCATGAGGAACGCGGCCAGAATGGTGATGGGAATCGCAATCACGGCGATACCTAAACTGATGCCGCCGTTGCCGATGAGATTCTCGCCCCAATTGCGCCGCAGGAGATCGAGGCTGCGGGAGATCGCCTCGATCGGACCGACATTCTCCTCGATCAATACCGGCAGCGTCATCGCCGTCGCCAATGTCCAGCCGGCCCCGATGACCGCAATGACAAGGCGGCCAATGAGCCCTACCCTTTCCTCGATCGCGCGCAGGATGGTGCCGACCGTGGCGGCAATCAAGGCGTACCCCAAAATGGCGGGAAGATTTGCGAACGCCATCTGCAAGCCTTCGCGGATGCTGGCCGATTCACCGTCGAGCCGCTTGAGTGCCACGCTGATCAGCGCCGAATTGAAGAACATCATCACGGCGTAGCTCACGACGTAGAACGCATACATCGTGATGTAGAACAACAACCGGCTGGTGTGCGCCGTACTGCCGTCGGTCAAAGGTTGGAAGCTGTGCGATAGCGCCAGCACCGGCAGTGCAAAGGAGCCGAGCAGGACCAACAAGGCAATCGAAGACAGCAGCGGAAACACGAGCAGCGCCGGGTCTTGCTTCAGTACGTCCCAGCACTGTCCTGCGAGCGACCAACTGCGAGAGATCTTGTCGAACATGGATGGATCCTCCGCCAGAATGGTCACATTGCGCCATAAATCAGGGTTTTTTGGGAGGATTTTTGCAGAAAATGTGAACAGGGGCTGGTATCGGCATGCTATACCGGGGCGGCTGAGTTTCGCGGCCTGGTTGGCGCCGCGCGATAATAGGGAGTAATCGATAAATGATGCGACTCGCCGTTTTCCTTGCATTGCAGTTGCTGGCGCTTGGACCGGCCGGCGCTGCCGAAACACCCGAGTTTCGACTCAAACATGCACTCACGCTGAAGTGCTCCTTCACGGCCTCTGCCTCAACAGAATTTAAAGATGGTCAGCGGGCGATCTCGTCGACAAAAGACGAGGGTCAATCGACATTCAGCACCATCAACATCCAGAAGGGAACGGCCAAAGTCATCAGCAATATCCGCGCTGCCGACGTTGTAGTTCGATACACGCAAGGAGCGATTTGGTTCATCGAAACAACGCCAGCAGGCAATCTGCTGATAACCACAGTTTTCCCGATGTATATCCAGGGCACTGAGGATTTTGTTGTCGTCGAGTCGCGGCACTCGATGGTCGGAACCAGCGTTCTGGGCGAGCAATCATCTGGTGGCTGCAAGCCTGCATGACGCTTCGCGTTGAGACTTCCGGAGCGAGCTGCGGCGCTCTTATATATGGCGCAGACCTTTCACAGCCGCATTCGCCCGCGGATATCGAACTCATCCGCGATGCATGGCTCAAACATCAGGTCATCGGCATTTGCGGCCAGGACCTTTCAATCGCCGATTTGGAGCGGTTCGCCGCAGCACTCGGGCCGGAGGGCGATGATCCCTTCATTGCATCGATCGCGGGCCACCCGCGTGTCGTGGAAGTGCGTCGCGAAGCCAATGAAACGACACCTGTGTTCGCCGAGGCGTGGCACTCCGATTGGAGTTTTCTCGAATCCTCCCCTGCCGGCACGCTTTTGTTCGGCAAAGTCATTCCTCCGGTCGGAGGCGATACGCTCTTCGCCGATCAGTACGCCGCTTACGAGGCGCTCCCTGAGACAATGAAAGCCAAGATTGCGAACCTGCGGGGCATCCATTCGGCTCGTCGCAGCTATTCGCCCGGCGGCGTATATGGCGAGCGCGATAAAGGGCGTTCGATGGCAATCCGATATTCGGAAAAGGCGATGGCAACGCAGCTCCATCCGGTGGTGAGAATTCATTCCGAAACCGGCCGTCGCGCGCTGTTTGTCAATTTAGGCTACACCATCGGCATCGATGGAATGACCGAAGCGGACTCGACGGCACTGCTGACGGAACTCTTCGCCCATCAGAGTCGTCCCGAGTTCATCTACCGGCACCGCTGGTCGCCCGGACTCTTGACCCTGTGGGACAATCGCTGCGTATTGCACACCGCCACCGGCGGCTATCAAGGCCATCAGCGCTTGCTATGGCGAATTACAATCGGGGAACGGAAAATTTAGTCCCGGAATACCACCGTCCTAGTTCACGCATGAAGTCTCTGCACGGCATGTTGTTCCACGAACTGAGCAGTTGAAGCAAGCGAGGCAAAGGTAAAGAAATGCACACGGTGCATGCCGAGATTGGGTTCCTCTGCCTGGGCATGCGCCACCTCGCGCAAGAGACGTTCCGGTGTTTCACTGCTGAGCAGTGATCGCGCACCCGGCCGCTCCTTGAGCGCTCTCACCGAGGCTCCGACGCCGCAAATCATGGCGTATTTGAGCAGCGAGGCTCGGCTCGCGGGGCCCGCGACGCCGACACGCAAGGGCACCTGAATGCCCTCCGCACGAAGATGCCTTGCGCTTGCAATAATCGGCGCCGACTCGAAGCAGAATTGGCCGATGAGCTCCACTTCGAGAGCGCGAGCCGCCGCGATGCGCAGTTTGGCGGCGCGCGCCTTGGCGAGTTCCGAGTCCGAGATGCGCGGATGCCCCTCCGGATACCAGCTCAACTTGATCTTGCGGATGCCGAACGCGTCGAACAAACCCGTCTCGAGCAGCTGCTGACTGGAATCGAACTCGCCGATTGGTTGACTTCGATCGCCGCCGAGAATGAGCACCCGATCGACCCTGGCCTCGGTGGTGAGGCGCTGCAAAAGCGCCTCCAAATCAGCCCGGCTTCCGATATTGCGGGCTACGATATGCGGTACAGGAATCAGCCCCGCATTACGTAGTTCGGCGGCGACAGCGACGCTGTCGTCCCCTTTGTCGGACGGCAACGAGACGATGAAGACTTCCGAGCCCGGCGGCATGAGCGATTTCGCGGCGCGGATGGACTTTCCATCGCGGCACGTGACCTCAGCGGAATAATTTCGCAACAATTCGGCCAGCACGCGAGGCTCCCGGGCATTCAGTTCTATTTCTGCATCCAACGGCCAACGCTGCTTCTTTTTCGCCGCGATTAATTGTATGTTACACGTACTAATTTATTATTCAAGTCCGCCCGGTGGCGCCGGGGGCGCGCCGAGCGGAAAATTGGGTTTCACAGGAGGCTGGCTGGCATGAGTCACGAGAGTTTGGAAGGTCTGTTGGCGAGGACGGGCGACACCGTGAGCATGCTGCGCAACTCGCAAATCGGCGCGTATGTCTATCCGGTTGTGCCCAGCGAGTTCAGCAATTGGCGCATGGAACAACGCAGCTGGCGGGAAACTGCAGTGCTCTTCGATCAATCGCACCATATGGCCGAGATGACGGTCAAGGGGCCCGACGCATTCCGGATGCTGAATGCCCTGACGATCAACAGCTTCGCCAACTTCGTGCCGAACAAGGCCAAGCAAATGGTGCCCTGCAGTCACGAAGGCTATGTCATCGGCGACGGCATTCTGTTTTATCTCGACCAGGACGAGTTCCTCTTCGTGGGTCGAACCCCCACCGTGAATTGGATTCAATTTCAAGGGGAGACCGGCGGCTACAAAGTCGACCTGATTCGCGATGATCGCTCCCCCGCCCATCCGCGCGGCAAGCCGGTCGTGCGCCGCCACTATCGCTTCCAGATTCAGGGCCCGAATGCGACGCAGGTTCTCGAAAAGCTCCATGGCGGTCCGCTGCCGGACGTCAAGTTCTTCAACATGGCTGCGATCAACATCAACGGGCGTAAAGTTCGATGTCTTCGCCATGGCATGGCAGGGGCGCCCGGGCTCGAGATTTGGGGCCCCTACGGCGAATACGATGAAGTCCGTGAAACGATCGTAGCGGCTGGGAAGGACTATGGCCTCCTGCAGGCGGGTGCGCGCTGCTATTCGAGCAACACGCTGGAGTCGGGTTGGATCCCCTCGCCGCTCCCGGCCGTCTACACCGGCCAGAAGATGAAACCATACCGTGAATGGCTGCCGGCGGGCGGCTACGAAGGCACGGCCTCGATAGGCGGCAGCTATGTATCGAAGCGCATCGAAGACTACTACCTCACACCGTATGCCCTCGGTTACGGCCCCCTGGTCAAGTTTGATCACGATTTCATCGGGCGCGAGGCGCTGGAGAAGATGGCCAACGCGCCGCATCGCAAGAAGGTGACCTTCGCCTGGAATGCGCAGGACCTGCTGAAAATCTTTGCATCGTTGCTGGAACCCGGGGAGGCGAACCTGAAATATTTCGATTTTCCGAACTGCAATTACGCGACCTCATCGTTTGACCAAGTATTGCGGAACGGCAAACTCGCCGGATTCTCCATGTTCGGCGGGTACAGCTACAATGAACGAACCGTGCTGTCCCTCGGAGTCGTGGATCCAGATATCCAGATCGGCGATGTTTTAACGCTGGTCTGGGGAGAGGAAGGCGGCGGGACCGGCAAGCTCACCGTCGAACCGCACGACCAAGTTGAAATTCGCGTGAGAGTATCACCGACGCCGTATGCCAGGGACGCACGCGAGGCCTATCACGATGGTTGGCGGACGCGCCAATAAGAGACATGCGATCCGGAGAGCAGCTTTGGAGTCCAACAGCCGAGCGCATCCGCGACGCCAATGTGACCTTATTCTCGCAGTGGCTGGAACGCGAGCGGGGCTTGCGGTTCAGCGACTATGCTGCATTGTGGCGCTGGTCCGTTGAGGACCTGGACGGGTTTTGGGGCGCCCTCTTTGAGTATTTTCACATCGACTGTTCGGTTCCGCCGCACGGCGTACTCGCCCGGCGCAGCATGCCGGGCGCGCAGTGGTTTCCGGGGGCGATGCTCAACTATGCGCAACATGTGCTGCGACGGGAGCACGAGGGCGGCGATGCGGTCCTGTTCGCGAGCGAGAGCCGCCCGCTCGAACCCGTCAGCTGGCAGACCTTAGGAACCCAGGTCCGCACGCTGGCCACTCGGCTGCGTGCGGCCGGCGTGGCGCCCGGCGACCGCGTCGTAGCCTGGATGCCGAACATTCCGGAGACCATGATTGCGATGCTCGCAACCACCGCGATCGGCGCGATATGGGCCTGTTGCTCTCCCGATTTTGGCGAACGCGGCACGCTCGACCGGCTCGCGCAGCTCAAACCGAAGGTCTTCTTTTGCGTTGATGGATATCGATACGGTGGAAAGGCCATCGACCGCCGCGAAGAACTGCGCCGTATTATCGGCGGGCTCAGTGATCTGCAGCGCATCGTCTGCCTGCCCTACCTCGACCCCGAACGCACCGACATGCCGACCCCGTCCGCGGTTCCCTGGCATTCGTTCATGCAGGGACCCGAATTCAGCGAAAGCGAATTTCGTTACGAACAAGTTCCCTTCGATCATCCGCTGTGGATTTTGTTTTCATCGGGCACAACCGGCCTGCCCAAGGCCATCGTGCACGGCCACGGCGGCATTCTGCTGGAGAACTTGAAGAACGCGACTTTCCACTTCGACCTGCATGCAGGAGATCGTCTGTTCTTTTTCACCACCAGCGGTTGGATGCTGTGGAATTTTCTGACCAGTACGCCGCTGACCGGCGCCGTCCCCGTACTCTACGACGGTCACCCCGCTTACCCACAGCCCGATATTTTGTGGCAAATCGCGGATGCGGCCGGCGTGGCCCTGTTCGGAGCCAGTCCCACCTACGTCGATCAACTGGCCCGCAACGGCATCGTGCCGGGTGAACGATACCCGCTCGCCAAGCTTCGTACCATCAGCCTGGCGGGCTCGCCGGCAACGCCTGAGTGCATGGCCTGGTTTTACGGCAACGTGAAGCCGGATTTATGGGTCGCGAATGGCAGCGGAGGAACCGATTGCTGCACAGGATTTGTCGGCGGCGTACCGACCCTGCCGGTACATGCGGGGGAGATTCAAGCGCCCTCGCTCGGTGTCAGCGTCAAGGCATTCGACGAGCGCGGCCGGAGCATCATCGACCAAGTGGGTGAGTTGGTCATTACGGAGCCGATGCCTTCGATGCCGCTGAAATTCTGGAGCGACCCCGGTGATGAGCGCTACCTGGAGACCTATTTTCAAGAGTATCCCGGGATATGGCGGCACGGAGATTTCTTCAAGATCAACGCAGCCGGCGGATGCGCGGTGCTGGGACGCTCCGACGCCACTCTCAACCGCTACGGTGTTCGCATCGGCACTGCGGAGATCTACCGCACCCTGGCGCTGCTGAGCGAAGTGCAGGATTCACTGATCGTCAACCTGGACCTGCGGGACGGCGGTTTCTTCATGCCGCTGTTCGTCAAGTTCACGCCGGGCACCAGGATGGATGCCGGGATCGAGTCGCGGATTCGCAGCCTGTTGCGGGGCGAGTACACCGCGCGCCATGTGCCGGACAAAATCTACGAAGTGCCGGCGATTCCGTACACCCTGACCGGCAAGAAAATGGAGGTCCCCGTGCGCCGCATACTGATGGGGGTCACGCCCGCCAAGGCTGCCAATCCAAGCGCCATGGCCGATGCGTCGGCGTTGAATTTCTTTATTGACTACGTCAAGCGGCAGAAGGACTACGTACTGTAAGTGATGTGCGATCGACGGGCTTTGCCATTGGCGCTGAGGGACATCTCGTGGCTTTAGAAAAACCCTATGCCGATATACCCGGCACGACTATTTTCGATCTGGGCCAGGCCCGCAAAGGCTATCACCTGAACCAATTCTGCATGTCGCTGATGAAGCCGGAAAATCGCGAGCGCTTCAAAGCCAACGAGGACGCCTATCTGCAGGAATGGCCCATGACGCCTGAACAGCGACTGGGCGTGATCGACCGCGATTGGAACAGACTGATTTCGCTGGGCGGCAACATTTTTTTCCTGGCCAAGATATTTTCGACGGACGGCAGGAGCGTTCAGCAAGCGGTTTCCAGCATGACCGGGATGACCCAAGAGGAATATGCGCACATGATGAGCACCGGCGGGCGCCCACCCACAGCCAACTGAGACAAGGGAAAATTTCAATGGCACGCATTACCGCGGGTGTAGCCACTTCGCACGTTCCGGCCATCGGCGCCGCAATCGACAACCAGAAGACGGATACGGACTACTGGCGGCCGCTATTTGCGGGATATGAGGAATCCAAGCGATGGATGGCGGCGCATACCCCCGACGTGGTCATACTGGTTTACAACGATCACGCCAGCGCATTCAGCCTGGACATCGTGCCGACCTTTGCCATCGGCTGCGCCGATCACTACGAGCCCGCGGACGAGGGCTGGGGCCCGCGACCGGTACCGACCGTGCAAGGTCATCCCGAGCTCGCCGCTCATGTCACGCAGTCGGTGATCGAGCAAGACTTCGATCTGACCATCGTCAATCGCATGGATGTGGACCATGGTTTGACCGTGCCCTTGTCGCTCCTATTCGGGCAGCCGAAAGCATGGCCGGTCAAAGTCATCCCACTGGCAGTCAACGTGGTGCTCTATCCTCCACCCTCCGGCCGGCGCTGTTTTGAACTCGGCAAGGCGATACGGCGGGCCGTCGAGTCTTTCGATGAGGATCTCAGCGTGCAGGTTTGGGGAACCGGCGGCATGAGTCATCAACTTCAGGGTCCCCGGGCAGGTCTGATCAATTCCCCCTGGGATAACGCCTTCTTGGACCGCCTCATCGAGGACCCCGAGGGTCTATCGCGCGTACCGCACCTCGAGTACCTACGCGAGGCGGGCTCGGAGGCCATTGAACTCGTCATGTGGCTGATCATGCGCGGCGCCCTCAACGACAGGGTCGCGGTGCGCCACCGCTTCTACCATGTGCCGGCCTCCAATACCGCCGTGGGCCATCTGATTTTGGAGTGTGCGCCCTGAAATCCCCCCGGCGCTATTCGTGAATTCGAGTCAGCAACTCGATTAGCTTCGCAACTTCTCGGGCCTTAAAACGCGATTTGAGCCAGTGCTCGTGCTGTCGGATCGCCGCCTTCGCCGTGACCAGCGCCTTGCGGCCTAGTTGAGTCAGGTTGAGCGTCTGCTTTCGTCCGTCGCTGTTCGACTTGCCGCGCACCAGATAGCGGCGGGACTCGAGCCGGTTGACGATCGCCATGGTGGTGGCCCGATCCATTCGCATGCGATTGGCGAGGTCGGTTTGCGCGATATCCGGGTGGTCATCGACAAGCCACAGCACCGATACTTGCTTCTGCGTGAGGCCCAGATCTGCAAAGGTCTCGGTAAAGTGCCGGTACACCGCCCCGTACGCCAAGCGGATATGAAACCCGACAATGTTGCGGATTTCGCCGATATCCTCATCCCCCGCCACGTGCGGTGTGGTGATCGTCAGCGTCTCTTTTTGCTTCGCCATCCGGCCCCTCACTATTGGTTATAAGTTATAAGTGTAGCGCCTCGTACACCCTGGCGCAGCACCGGGGCACAGTCACAGCTTGAACCAACGCTCCGCGTTCGTCTGCATCAGCTTGCGCTTGGTTTCAATCGGGATGTTGAGCAGGTCATGCGTGCGCACTTCTTCCGCCACGTATTGATAGGGATAGTCCATCGCGTACATCACGCGATCCTCGCCCAAGACTTGTTGCGCAAACAGGATCGCGGGCGCCCACGCCATGCCGCTGGTGGTGATGAGTACATTGGAGCGAAGATACTCGAGAATGGTTTTCTTCAGCGGCTTCATGCGCGCGTAGCGTTTGGAGCGCACCGACGCCTGATGCATGTAGTCGAGGCGGTAGGCCCAGTAGGGAAGCGCCTCGCCGGCATGGCCGACCATGATTTGCAGATCCGGGTAGCGATCAAAAATGCCAATGGTGATGAGGCGCAGCAGATGCATGCCGGTTTCCACGCCGAATCCAAAAATGGCGCCGTCGAGTCCCGCTTCGAGCATGGGCCCGATCATGGAGTCCGGCGGCGTCGCGGGGTGAATGTAGAGCGGCTGACCGGCATCGGCGAGCGCCCGAAAAATGGGATCGAATTTTGGCGCGTCGAGATATTCGCCCTGGGTATGGCTGTTGATCTGCACGCCCTTGAAGCCGAGCCTCGCGCCGCGTGCGATTTCCGAGGCCGACCACTCCGAATCCTGCGGTACCACCGTCGTCATGCCGATATACCGGTCGGGTCGCGCGGCGACCTGCTCGGCCAAATAGTCATTGGCGCGACGGGCGATGTTCTTCGCCTCCGCAAGATCGAGTAGAGGCTGGGCGCCCGGCGACGTGAGCGCCAGGATGGCCTTGTCGATGCCCGTTTCGTCCATGTGGCGAATGCGCTGTTCGCCCAGGTCCAACAGTCGTTCGACGATCTGCGTCGCGCGTTCCGACTGACTCTGCGCGTAAAACCCCCACAGCGACCTCATGCCCTTATCGGCGGTACCGTCCCTCACCATGCGCAGGTACACATCGATCTGCTCGCGCGTGGCGAAGGCTTCCTCAGTCGCGATGCGCAGATAGCCGCGATCGCCTCCGGTCTTCAGTGGGTGGGGCATCGCTATCCCTCGTGAACTGTTTTGAGAACCATACATGCCATCACGCCTTCGATTCCTTCCTCATGTCCGTGACCTGACCATTTCACGCCGCCGAAGGGCGCATCGCCGCCGCCGAGTATCGTCGTGTTGAGGCAGAACATGCCGGTTTCGACTTCCCGGGCCAGCCGCTTTTGACGTGCTGGATCATTGGTCCATGCATAGGCCGACAGCCCGTACGGCAGGCGATTGGCCTCGGCGATCATCTCTTCCTCGGTGTCGTAGGGATTGATCAGGGCCAGCGGGCCGAAAGGCTCCTCGTTCATGACGGCGGCATCGAGCGGGATCTCCGACAGAACCGAAGGCGCGTAAAAGAAACCCTGCTTTCCAATACGCGTCCCGCCGCTATGACGGGTGGCGCCGGCCGACACCGCACCTTCGATCAACCGGTCCATGGCATCGGGGCGGCGCGGGTTGGCCATGGGGCCCATCTGCGAGCTTTCATCGAGCCCGTTGCCGATGCGCAGCGCAGCCGCGCGCACCGTAAATCCCTCCCTGAAGCGCTTGAAGACATTGGCTTGCACAATGAAACGCGTCGGCGAGACACACACTTGGCCGGCGTTGCGAAATTTTGCGGCCACCATGGTATTCAGGGCCCGCTCGAGGTCCGCATCGTCGAATACCAATACCGCGCCGTGTCCGCCCAGTTCCATGGTGGTTCGCTTGCAATCGTCGGCGGCCAGCTTCATCAGGTGCTTGCCGACTGTTGTGGATCCGGTAAAGCTCACCTTGCGGATTACCGGTGAAGCCAGTAGCCGCCGCGACACCTCATCGGGGACGCCGAACACCGCTTGACCCACCTCCTTCGGCAGACCCGCATCCAACAAGCACTGCAGAACCGCGAGCGCCGAACCCGGGGCTTCTTCGGACGCCTTCATGATTACGGAGCAGCCTGCCGCGACGGGCGCACCAAGCTTGCGGCCCGGGTTGCCGATCGGAAAATTCCAGGGAGCAAAGGCGGCTACCGGACCCACGGGCTCATAGGTCACCTCCGAGCGCAAGCCGGCCGGGCGCGCCAGCAACCGTCCGTACGCCCGCAGACACTCGCCGGCATAAAAGTTGAACAGCCCGGCGACCATCCCCACTTCAATCCGCGCCTCGGGCAGGGTCTTACCCTCCTCCAGGGTCGCGATACGCGCAATTTGCTCCTGACGTTCCAGCATCAAGCGCGCCGCGCCCGACAGTACGGCCGAGCGCTTCAGCGGCGGCGCATCGCGCCAGATCCGAAAACCCCGCTGCGCCGCATCGAGCGCCCGGTCAAGATCGTCCGCATCGGCCAACGGCAGCTGCCCGAGTATCTCGCCGCTCGCCGGATTCAAGACTGCGTGTGTACGACGCCGGCCCACGGCAACCCGCTCACCGTCGATAATCATATGTAAGGCGGGATAACTCACGGTTCTTTACAACGAATGAATTGTATGCGTTAGATACAATATGATTCGAGGCTGCTTGTCCAGCATTTTCGCAGGTCCAACGGCGCGCTAGCGATGCGGGTCAATGCGCTCGATCATGTCAATATCATCACCGCCGATCTGGACGGCACGGCGCGCTTCTACGTGGAATTGTTTGGCCTGGAACGGCGCAATGCCCCGCCCCCACTCACCCCCGAAAACGCGCAATGGATGTACGACGGCGCCGGCCGCGCGATCATCCACATCAACCATACCGGTTGTCCGCGACACTTCGACCGCCCGATAGAACCCGGGCCCACCGGAGCGCTGCACCATGTGGCGCTCAATTGCTCCGGCTTCGCTGAGACTCTGGCGCAGCTCGAGGCCCGCGGCCTCGCTCACCGGCTCAACGAGGTTACGGCCATTGGCCTGCGCCAGATATTCACCCTGGACCCGAATAGCGTGCTGCTCGAGCTCAACTTCTTCGGCGATTGAGCCCGGCCGATGCGCCTCAAGCAGCGCCCTTGGTGCGCCAACCTTCTTTGTAAGTCTCCCGCGCTACGCGGCTGTATGGCAGCGGACTCACGATGGCGCGTACCTCGATTTGCTGGTGAGGCTCGACCGTGGTCTTCTTGGTACCCCCGTTTTCCTCGCCCCACACCACGCGCACTTCCGTACCGACGGGAATTCGAGGATCGATGGTGGCAAGACTGAGCGCCTGCTTTTCGTTGTAGCTGTATCCCGTGAACATCGACACGCCCACTGTCTTGCCGGCGGCGTCGACCACCCGGTCGTAACTGGATGAGGCATAGTTCGCGAGGGGCACGTCAAAGAATTTGTACTGTTCTCCGTCCGGATTGAACAGGGACGCCATGATCTTGGCCATGTCCGCGGGATTCCACGCAAGCGTCACCTTTTTGCGCTGAGTGTCCGGAGTTATTTTCTGCAGTGCCTCGCGGCCGTGGAAATCGTGGTCGAATTTCATGAACTGACCATAGCCCAGCTCCCACGGCGTCAAATAGTAGTCCTCGATGTTGTCGGACACGAAGCTGCCGCCGATGGAGCCGGTGGCCTCGTAGCCATCTGCGGGCAACCATTGGCGATATCCCTTCAGGGCGTCACCGGTGTAGATGGCCGGCAGCGGCGATGGGATCCAACCCGACTCGAGCGTATTCGACGGATACGCGCGGCTGCCGCAGGGAACGATTCCAAATTCCTGGCCGGCATTCAAGATCGCCGCGCGAACCTCTTCCTGCTGCTCGTAAGGACCCCAAATCTCCAGCCCCGGTGCGCCGGACATGCCGTGGCGCAGCGTGCGCACCGCCTTCCCGGCGATGTTCATCGTCGACATGTTGAAGAACTTCAGCTGTTCGAGTTTTCCGCCATTCAGCTTTTCGATGATGGCCCAGGCGCTCGGACCTTGAATCTGAAAGCGCCACACCGAACGCGTCACGGGCTTGCCCATCGGACGCATCGGTGAACGATCATCCAATTGGACGTCCACTTTGTAGCCGCCGCTTGCCGCCTGATAGCGCAGCCAGTTGGCCGCGGGCGCCCGGCCGACGTACAAGAATTCTTCCGGAGCCAGATAGAACAGGATGCCGTCGCCGATCACGTGGCCGTACGGCGTGGCGGGAACGTATTGCTTCGCCTTGTTTACGGCGAAACCCTGCATCGAGTTGATCGCGGTGTCGCTCAGCAACTTGAGGGCATCGTTGCCGCGCATGTAGAGATTCACCATGTGATGCGTCTGGTCGAACAGGACCGCGCTGTGCTGCCAGGCCCATTGTTCGGCGCGCCAATTGTGGAATTCGGGCGCGACCACCGGATACACATAGGCCCCCAGCTGTGAATTGCGAAGCAATATCACGGTATTGCCTGCTGTTGCCAAAACCTCATCGAGATTGCGCGCCGCCATGAATAATTCCCCCCTTCTAGATAAAGACTTGCATGGAAGTTAAATTGAAGCCGTTCACGAGAGCCCGAGCAGACGCGCCGCGTTGTCCTTCAGAATGCCCGGCAGCACCTCCTCCTTGAATCCCACTTGCTTGGCCGCCTCGATCCACTTATCAGGACGGATGAGCGGAAAATCCGAACCGAACATCATTTTCTTTTTCAGCTGACCGTTTGCGTATTGAATGACCTGAGGCTGAAGATATTTCGGACTCCAACCGGACAAGTCGATGAACACATTGTCCTTGTGCAGCGCCATCGACAGACTTTCATCCACCCACGGCCAACTGGGATGCGCCAGGATGATTTTCATGTCGGGAAAGTCCACCGCCACATCGTCGATGAGCATCGGCTGACCCCATTTGAGGCGCACGCCGCCGCCGCCGCGCATGCCGGTGCCCATGCCGGAATGCCCGGTATGAAAGATGGCGGGCAGGCGGTGTTCGGCGATCACCTCATAAATCGGGTACGCGATCCGATCGGCGGGATGAATGTCCTGCATGATGCCGTGGAACTTGAAGCCCCGGACACCGTGGTTCTCGATGAGGTCGCGCGCCTCGTGCGCGCCCATTTTGCCCTTGCGCGGATCGATCGAGGCGAAGGGAATGACAATATCGGCATTCTTGGCGGCATACTCGGCGATCTCGTAGTTGCTGACGCGCTTTGCGCCGATGGCGCTTTCGCAGTCGACCGTGAAGAGGCAGAACGCGATCTGCTGTTCGCGGTAGAGCTCGATGATCTGCGGAATTTTGGGCCGTTCGCGCGGTGCTTTGAAATACGCCGAGGCTGCGTCGAAGTATTTACCCATCACGGGATCCTCTGGATCGTGACAGGAGACCTCGGCGTGCACATGCACATCTATGGCGCGAATCTTGGACAAATCGATCATCAGGCTTTTCTCCGCGGCTGCATAAATCAAGACAACATCTTCGGTCCGGTCCGCTTTGCTGCTTCGATTTCCGCGGCACGATCGCGTTTGATGGGCACATCGCGACCCGCCTGAACGGCAGGCCGCTCTCCGACCTTCGCAAGCCAACGCTGCAAATGCGAGAATTCCTCGACAGTTACTCCAGACCACTCGTAGCCGGAAACCCACGGCCACAGCGCCATGTCCGCAATCGAATAGTCGCCCACTATGTATTCGTGTACCGCGAGCTGCCGATCCAAGACGCCGAACAGCCGTGTGACCTCGCGTTGGTAGCGATCGATGGCGGGCTGAATCTTTTCCGGAAAGTAACGCAGAAACACGTTTGCCTGCCCCATCATCGGCCCGATGGCTGACATTTGGAACATCAGCCACTGCATCACGCGGCTTCTGGTTTGAGCATCCGGCGGCAGGAACCGGCCGGTCTTCTCGGCGAGATAAATGAGTATCGCACCCGACTCGAACAATGCGAAACCATCGTCGGTGAGCGTGGGAATTCGGCCGTTGGGATTGAGCTTCACATACCAATCCGCTTTTTGCTCGTTCGTGGCGAAATCAATCACCCGAACTTCATAGGGCAAGCCCATTTCCTCCAGCGCGATGGAGACTTTCCAGCCATTCGGCGTCGCTGCCGTATAAAGGGTGATTGCCACTAATTGACTCCCAGTTTGTGTTCGTTCAGCCCCACCGGTTGATCTCCGGGCCGGGCGCCCAATACGCGGCAGGCGCCGCCATTCGAGCCAGCGACAGCGTCTTTGCCACTGCCGGCCGCAGGCGAACGCGATGCATCCAGTCCGCCGTGCGCGGCCGCTCCGCAAAGGCGGATGGTAGCAACTCGACCATCCCGGCCAGCCATGCATAGCTTTCGAGATCCGCGATTGAGAATTCACCCATCAGCCATTCACGGCCGTCCAGCTGCGCCTCGATCTTGTTCACCGCCTGCGCGATCTTCATCTTACTGTCGGCCAGCCGGTCTTCGGCATTCAGGCCGGCCGCCGCGTCGTGCCATCGGGCGCGCAGGTCCACGCTGCCGATTTTGGCAAGCATCCCGGCGTCGCCGATCGGGGGGTGCGCGCTCAAGCCCAGATGGGCGGCAGCCGGCGCGGTCCGCTCTATCAGCTGCCGGCACCAGGTCATCATTTCCCATCGCGCGTACGGATCCTTGGGACGCAGCTTGCCTTCGCTCACACCGTCCAGATAACACGCGATGAACACCGAATCCGTCATGCCCTCGCCGTCCACCACCACGACCGGGCCTTCGCCCTCGACGCTCATCGCGACTTCCGCCTGCTGCGCGCAGGCCAGACTGTGACGCTGCGCCTTGGCGAGATCGATGTGCACCAGCGCGGCATCCAGACCCGTTTCGAAGAGCGCCGCCAGCACTGTGAAGGATGGTCCATTGGGTTCGCCATGATAGACCGTCATGCTCACGTCACCTTCTCCCTGCCGATGTACTGCTGCTCCAAAATGGCGACGCGCTTTACCATGGGGGTCCTGCCCATCGCCCAGCACGCCTTGGTCATTGGGCGCGCGTAAATCGCGCGCAGCCACCGCAGGATATTCGGTGTCAATTCATCGTTGGACAGCTTGGGCTGCGACAACGGCAGAGCGTAACCCAGATTGAAACCGTTGATATCCGCCAGACTGTATCGATCGCTGGCAAGCCACTCGCGCTTCCCGAGTGCGGCCTCCAGCATGCGAATGCCCTCCGCAACGCGGCGCTGCGACTCTTTGAGCTCATCTTCGGAGAAAAGTCCGTAGATGGCTTTACGCCAAGCAGTACGACGCTCGGGCAGTGGAATTCGCTCGATGGCAGCTTTCAATTCATCGGGATCCTTCGTACGGACTGCAGGTCCAACGAATACGTTCCACCCGATCATGGAAAAGCTGGGACCCAGCCATTGATCCATGAATTTCATCCACCAACGCACGCGCCATTGGTCCCGCGGATGCTCCGGCATGAGTGGCGGCCCGGTGAATGCCTCGTCGACGTACTCCATGATGGCCGTCGACTCGGTGAGCACGCGATTGCCATGCCTCATCGCCGGAATCGTTCCCTGAGGATTGATCGCCAAATAGTCCGGCTTGTGTTGATCGAAATTGAGCAGGTCGAGGTAGTGGCTGTTGAACGGCACGCCCTTTTCCATCAGGGCAAGCATCGGCTTGCCGGAATTGGCATTGGGTTCCCAGTGATACAGGGTCACGTCACTCATTCAGCCCCCAGCAGTTATGGAAGACGCGCCACCCGTTCCAACAGGCTGAGCAGCTGCACTCGTCCTTCGGTGCCGATTTGAGCGATCACCCGCTCTTCATGCACCGATTGAAGTTTTGTCGCATTCTCGAGCAACAATCGTCCTCGGGGCGTGAGACCCAGTGAGTAGGTCCTGCCGTCGGTTTCAGACTTGCGCCGCCGCACCAGACCGCGGTTTGCCAGCTCGGCGATGATCGCCACGAAATTTGCCTTTTGAATGCCGAGCGCCTCCGACACGCTCGACTGGCTGGTACCGGGGTTCTGATCGATCAAGATCAACACGGCAAATTGGCTTGGCCGCAAATTGAGAGAAGCCAGCGTCTGATTGAAATCGGCGAATATCGCGAGTTGCGCGCGGCGCAACGCGTAACCGATGAGGCCGTTGAGTGGCGTCATTTTCACGACTCCGTTTGCATCGCGCGCGTCTGTCATCCCAAGACGCCCGCCGTCACCTGCGCTGCATCGGCTGACGCCGACCTGAAAGGGAATCTTGCCGGTACACGGCAGCCAATACTCGACGCAGAGTGATATGCAAATGGCCGCCGAGTCTGGAGAAATCTGCCTTTGCTGCGTCGCAACAAGTGATTGACCTCAGCTTGGTGGATAGCAGCTATAAGCCGAAAGAGCTAGCTCCTGCAAATGATTGTCTCGTATAACTAGTCCATAACTAAGTGTAGGCTCAGATACACAAGAAATAGATCTCAGGCAATGCTGGGGAGTACTTCAATGGCACATCTCGAGTCGTTTTCGACGGCTGGCCTTGATCCACGCCGTAAGCTTGCTTTCTGGAATGACTGCGCCAGCGAGAGCTTTTCGCCCTTGGTCTCCGAACCGGAGGACATTCGCGCTTTCAACGGCTCCATTGTGCGCGGCTCCATCGGCGATATGAGCCTGGCGGAAGCGTATTCCGACGCTCAACTCGTGCGCCACTCGCGCTCGCACGTCGCGCGCACCACGGACTCGCTGTTCTTCCTTCAATTGATGCTCGAAGGCGAAAGCATCAGCCGGCAGGACGGCCGCGAATCGCATCTGCGCCCGGGCGACTTTACGCTTTGCGACAGCACCCGCCGCTACGAAATCGTGTTCACCGGGGCCAACCGCATGTTGGTGCTGGGCATTCCGAGCGCCACGCTACGGCGCCAAGTGGGCTGGCCGGAGTGCGTGTGCGCGATACCCATGCCGGGTAACCGCGGCGCCAGCGGCCTCTTGTCTCAGCTCCTGCGTCAGTACTGGAGCGAGTATCACCGGGGATTGGATGAGCAGACGGGCGGTCGGGTATCGATTGCGATCCTCGACCTCATCGGCGCGGCGTATGCCGACCTGCCGCAGGCTCTTGCCGACCGATCTTCACTCGGCACGGCGCATCGAATCCGCATCATCAATTATATTGAGGCGCATTTGCACGATCCGGACTTGACCCCGACCAAGATCGCCGAGAGCTGCAAAATGACGGCGCGTTATTTGCACCATCTGTTCTCCGACCAGGATGAGACCGTGGCGCGCTACATCCTCAGGCGCCGCCTGGAGGCCTGTTCGCGCGCGCTGCAATCGGGAGCGCAGCGCGGACGCACGGTGACCGCCATCGCATTCGATTATGGCTTCAATAGCCCCACGCATTTTGGCCGGGTGTTTCGCGCCAAGTACAATGCCACGCCGCGCGAATTTCGCCGCCTCAAGGCCGAAATCGCCTAGGCGGCGCTCGTGGAGCTTAACGCGGCGCGGCCGACGCCTCGGCCATTTTGTCTTGGTTGGCGCGATGAATCACGTAGTCGCGAATGCGAGAGGCATCCCCCGAGCTGATCTCGCCCTTGAATGCCACCATGCCTTTGTCCATGCGCAATCCATCGAGCACGGTCGAATCCCACGCCGCGGCATCCTTGAGCAGCGCCGAATGACGCAGATCCGGCAACACGCCTCCGCCGGTGGCGCTGTCGCCATGACACGTGCCGCAGTTGTGGTGATACAGGGTTTTGCCCGCGGCGACGCTCGCCGCAGTTGCGGTATCAGGCGGGGGGTCCAGCACACCTGCCGCCGCGGCCACCGCCGGTAGCGAAGCGGTGCCGCCCAGCTTATAGACGAGTTCACGCGGAACATTGCCGGCGATGTGAGAGTCGCGGGCGAGTTCGCCGGCGGCCAAGCCGAACGCGCCACCCCAACCTACCTCGACGGCGACATATTGTTCGCCGTCGACGACATAGCTGATCGGCGGTGCCAGCACACCGGCCTGAGTCGGGCTCGACCACAGGCGTTCACCCGTGTCTGCCCGGTAAGCCACAAACTCACCGTTGGCATTGCCTTCAAACACGAGATTGCCGGCAGTCGCGAGAGTACCTCCATTCCAGGGAGAGCCCAGCTCAACACGCCAGACTTCCTTGTTCGCAGCGGGATCCCATGCGACGAGGTGACCCTTGAGGCCGGCCTTGATCTGCGCCTTGATCTTCGGATCCTCCGGCAAGCTGCCCGGATCGAAGTCGGCTCCGGTATTCCATGCAAGCACATGGTGCTGGAAATGCTTGTCGGGAAAATACGGGAACCCGGCTTCCATGACTGGAAAATAGACAAGGCCAGTCAGCGGACTGAAGCTCATCGGTTGCCAACTATGTGCGCCCCCGGGCCCGGGAATCGAAACAAACGGCTTGCCGGTCTCGCCATAACGAGCCTGCGCCACTTCGATCGGCCGACCGGTCTTAGGATCAATGCCTTTCGCCCAGTTGACCGGTGTGAAAGCCGCGGCCGACAATAACTCGCCGGTTGCGCGATCCAGCACATAGAAAAATCCGTTCTTCGGCGCCTGCATGATCACTTGACGCTTTTTTCCGGCGACCACGATGTCGGCAAGAATCATGTGCTGCGTGGCCGTGAAATCCCACGATTCGCCGGGCGTGGTCTGGTAATGCCAGACATATTCGCCCGTATCGGGACGCAATGCCACGATCGACGACAGGAACAGGTTGTCGCCGCCTTTCGGACTGCGCAGCTTACGATTCCACGGTGAACCGTTGCCGACGCCGACGTAGAGCAAATCGAGCGTCGGGTCGTAGGCTAGCGAATCCCATACCGTGCCGCCGCCGCCCAACTTCCACCACTCTCCGGTCCAGGTCTTTGCGGCCTTCTCCATCGCTGCGTTCTCAAACGGTTTAGATGGGTCACCCGGCACGGTATAAAATCGCCACAGCTGTTTTCCGGTGTGGGTGTCGTAGGCAGTAAGATAGCCACGCACCCCCATCTCCGCGCCGCCGTTGCCGATGAGCACCATGCCTTTCAAGACGCGCGGCGCGCCTGTGATCGTGTAGCGCCCACCGGGCTCGACGGTCATCACTTCCCATGCGGGCTTGCCGGTTTCGGCATCCAGTGCGATCAATCGACCGTCGAGCGTGCCCAGGTACAGGCGTCCCTCCCAAGCGGCCACCCCGCGATTCACCACATCGCAACAGGCATTGACCGCCACCCGGCCCGGGACTTTGGGATCGAAGACCCAAAGCTGCGCGCCGGTCCTGGCGTCCAACGCAAAGACCTTGCTCCACGCGCTGGTGACATACATGACCCCATCGATGACCAATGGGGTCGACTCCTGGCCGCGGTGCGCCGCGTCGAGGTCGTAACTCCAGGCCAGCCCGAGTTGCTTCACATTGCTGGCATCGATGTTTTTGAGCGGGCTGAATCGCTGTTCGTCATAGGTGCGCCCATTGCTAAGCCAGTTGCCGGGCTCGGTGTCCGCTGCCAGCAGCCGAGCCATATTGACGGCGGCTGCCGGCTTGGCCGGAGGCGCCGCGGCGGTCGACGGCGGCGGCGGCGCGGCCGGTGGGCTGCAAGCGGCAAGCGCTGCGCACAGACAGACCCCGAGAGCCCTGGCCGAATGGCCGGCCGCAATTGCACTGAATTTCGCGTTCAACGAAGACTCCCTACGGACACCGCGGCCGCACCATCCGCCGATTCCAGGGACGGTCGCTTCGCGAAAACCAAAGCGAGCGCCCCCGCGAAGCACCATGCAGCCAGAAAATAGAAGGTCAAGGCGTATCCAACTCCCTGGTCGAACAGCCGCCCCGCCACTTTCGGTGCAATGGCAGAGAGCGTGGTATTGATCGCGATCGCCAATCCTGCGAGCGAGGCAAAGGCGACCGTGCCGTAATAGTTGCTCAACACCGTCATGAGGCAGACGAGACCGCCGCCGAAACCAATGCCGAGGCAGGCGGCAAATAGAAATACTTGCCAGCGCGCATTGGCATCGACGATGACGATGAGCCCGACGGCGAACACCGCCATGAACAGCGCGAAAAGATAGCGCGGGTCGAGGCGGTCCCCCAAGCTCGCCAATATCGCTTTGCCGATCAGACCGCTCACGGTCGTGATTCCGACCGCCCACGCTCCGATGCCCGCCGAGTGACCGAGATCCTTGAGATGAACGACGCCATGCGCAAGAAACAAGGTATAGCCGCCGCTACAGCCGATCATTGAGCCCAGCAGCAGCCAGTACGCCGGATTGCGGACCGCGGCAGCAAACGTCCATTCGCGGCGGCTGACAAACGCGGGACGAGTATCGGGCGACGCACCGCCGCCGGCCGCGGCTGCGCTGAATCCGTCCGCGACCTGATTCAGATCTTCCGGGCGCTCGCGTACAAACATCAGAGCAAGAGCTGCGGCAACTGCGGACAACATCGCGATCAGCCACCAGCCCGCCCGCCAACTGCCGGTCGTCTCGATCAATCGATTGAGAAGAGGCGCCGCCACGAATCCGCCGATGGCTCCGGCCGAATACAACAGCGCCAACGCGAGAGAGCGTCTGCGCACGAACCAGCGCACCAGTCCCGCCTGCGACGCCATGGCACCGCCGGTCGCCACCCCGGTGCCGACCAGCAGGCCGAAGCACAACATTCCGCCGACACCGCTCGTGACGATGGTCGCCATCAACACGGCGCCCACGATGGTGAAAAGGCTGCCCAACACAATGGTCTTGCGTACACCGAAATGATGGACGCTCATCGCAACCAGCGGCCCGGGAAGTCCCGACATGATCATGTACACCGAGAACATGTTGCCCAGGGTCTCGCGGTGCAGACCGAGTGCCCCAGCCATGGCCGCGTTGATGACCGCCGGTCCATAAGCAGGAAAGCCGAGATTGAGGAACACCACGCCCCAGAGCGTTGCCAGCAAGGTCCAGCCGTAGAAACGTGGATTGGCCAAGTCAGTGCTCCGATGGTCTGCCGCTATGAGGCAACCGGCGGCAATTTGGCGCTCGATCCCGAGAGAATACTGGCTCTATCGGGAACGCAATCTCGAGGGTGCAATCTGGTAAAATACGTCACCTTTCCGACCAGCGCAAGGCATGCAGTTCCAGCGTTTTGACCTCAATTTGTTGATTGCGCTCGATACGTTGCTGCGTGAGAAGAACATCACCCGGGCCGCCGAGAAGGTGTTCGTCTCACAACCCGCGATGAGCGCGGCACTGCACCGGCTGCGCGACTTTTTCGGGGATCCCTTGCTGGTGCGTGTCGGCCGCGACATGGAGCTTTCGGCGCGCGGCCAATCCTTGGTCGAGCCGGTGCGCGAGGCTTTGCTGCTGATCCAGGCGACGCTCGGCACGCAACCCAGCTTTACGGCTGCCACGACGCAGCGCGAATTCACGCTCATTGTCTCCGAGGAGGCGGTGCCCAGCCTGCTCCCGGCGATACTGCAGCACGCCAGCGCCGAAGCGCCGGGGATCCGCATCAAATTCGACCTGGTATCGCAGGCCTCGCTGAACCGGCTCGAATATGGCGACGCCGATTTGTGCCTGTGCTTGGACAGCTTGAGGCTGTTCGAGGTGCGTTCATTCCCCGACACCTTGTCGAATGTGCGGCTGCGGCCGGTGCGCTGGATTTGCGCGGTCGATCGCGACCATCCCACCGTGGGCGACAGCATCACGGCCGAACAATATTTTTCGCTGCCGCATGTCTTCGGCCGGCCCAGCGGGCATACGGCATCGGCCGAGGAGTTGGTGCGGCGGATCCTGGATGTCGATCTGACGGTGCACTACTCATTGCCGAGCCTGCTGCATTTGCCGCTGGTTTTGCCGGGCACGCGCCTGGTGGCGACCATGCCTGAGCGGATATTGCGAATGCTCCCGCAAACTCTGCACATTAAAACATTCCCTCTGCCTTTCGCCACGCCGCCCTCGCATGAGATCCTACTGTGGCACAAGCGTCACGATTCAGATCCCGCTCACGCCTGGCTGCGCGATCTCGTGATTCGGCTGGCGCAGGAGAGCTAGCGGCGCAGTCAAGCACTGCGAGTACACTGTAGTGGTAACCCTGGAGGACGCGATGCGCGCGTATCAATTGATCGCCGGCAGCAATTCATTGGCCGGTTTGCAGCGCTGCGAGAGACCCGACCTTAAGCCCCTGGCGACGCAAGTATTGGTGCGGATCAAAGCTGCATCGCTCAATTACCGCGACCTCATGATCGCCCGCGGCCATTACATGGGTGGCCCGGTGGCCGCCAACACGATTCCTCTATCGGACGGCGCCGGCGAAGTCACTGCGGTCGGCGCCGCGGTCACCCGATTTCGGGTAGGCGAACGCGTCGCGGGCACCTTCTTTCGACAATGGATCGACGGCGCCCCGCCGCGCAGACCTTTGGTTGCGCTCGGCGCACCGCCCGCCGACGGCGTG
>Ga0193753_10000194_pt1 | contig 58649 bp, 51 predicted proteins | sample H1c2metaG_FD_144925 | JGI IMG/M metagenome (GOLD analysis project Ga0193753, IMG submission 144925) | Soil microbial communities from a riparian zone of the East river system, Colorado, United States - H1c2 | ecosystem: Environmental > Terrestrial > Soil > Riparian zone | place: USA: East...
CTGAAATGTTTACATCCGAAGAATCCCCTATCCGCAGAAAATGGAGATGGATGCGCGGAAACAAGAACCAGATTTTTACCGCGATCAATGATCTCGCCTTTTTTTTGTGCATATGCGCCCCATAATAAATAGACGATGTGCTCCCTTTCGCTCGATAATTTTCTGATCACGGCATCCGTAAATGTTTCCCATCCTTTATTCTGATGAGAACCTGGCGTAGCGGCGCGTACCGTTAAAGTTGCATTCAGCAAAAGCACACCCTGGTTTGCCCATCGCTCAAGATCGCCTGACTGAGGGATTGGTTTACCGAGATCTGATTTGATCTCCTTGAAAATATTGACTAGCGATGGCGGGACCCGTATGTTATCGCGTACCGAAAAGCAAAGTCCATTAGCTTGAGCAGGACCGTGATAAGGGTCCTGCCCTATGATAACGACTTTCACGCGACTGAAGTCACAACAATCAAAAGCCCTGAAGATCTCTTTGCCCGGTGGATATACTGTTTCACTAGCGTATTCCTGTTTCACAAATCCAATCAACTGTTTGAAGTAAGGTTTATCGAACTCTTCCGATAGCCTGGCCTTCCAGTCGGGTGCAATCTTTACATCCATAGTTCCAAAACTACAGCATTCCTCAAAACCGCAAACAGTCGCAATTGGAGGGTTGAGCATGCTTATATTTAATAAATTGGTTGATTTCCTGTAATTTGGAAGGAAAAGGTATCCCCACCCTTTGGAATTGCAAAAAATTAATATTTTTGATCCGTATGGTGACTGAAATCACAAAAGGGATAAAGGTAAGTGTTGAGACGGAGTACCAGCCAGCGTACTCAAGTCCCAGTCAGTACCATTATGTCTTCACCTATCGCATCACTATTGAGAATCACAGCGAGTATACTATACAGTTGTTGCGCCGTCATTGGCATATATACGATGCCGGGTTTAGTCAGCGCGAAGTAGAAGGCGAAGGCGTTGTAGGTCAGCAGCCCGTTCTCGAACCAGGCCAGACACATCAATATGTTTCTGGCTGTAATCTTAAGTCTGGAATTGGCAAGATGCTGGGAACTTACCTCATGGAACGTGTTGTCGACGGCGTAACCATGCAAGTGAATATTCCCGAGTTCACGATGGTAGCTCCCCTGAGGCTCAATTGAATCAAACGTTCTTTCAACTTAGAACTTACATTACCTATTGGTTGAATGCAGTCGATGCGCATTCGCTTCACTCACCATTCTTCTTTGATCTCTATACCAACGTCATTCGGCAACAGTCTTCTGACCAAAGACTGAATAACATTGAAGCCTATAGGAAAGAACTGCTTGCGAATGAGGAAGTACTCGTTATCGAAGATTTGGGTTCCGGATCGCGTCATTTCGAAAGTACATCTCGAAAAATCCGGTCTATTGCCCAATCCAGTCTGAGCCCGGAAAAGTTCTCATTGCTATATCGCCGGCTCATCAATTATTTCAACGCAAAATACATTTTGGAACTGGGCACTTCCCTGGGGATTACTACGCTATACCTGGGCTGGCAGACGGATACGGTGATTAATACATTCGAGGGATCGCCATCGCTGATACGCATCGCTCAACAATTATTCGACCGCGCAGGTTTTGTTAACAATACCATTACCGCCGGAAATATCGACGATACGCTTCCCAATGTTTTATCAGGCATGCATAGCGTTGATTTCGCATTGCTGGATGCGAACCACCTGCACGTCCCTACCCTGCGCTACTTTGAAGCCATTTCGGCTAAAGTTCAAGATCGAAGCGTCGTCGTCGTCGACGATATTCACTATTCCCGAGAGATGGAACGCGCCTGGCGGGAGATCAAGTTGCATCCAAAAGTCTATGCCACTGCTGACCTATACCGGTGTGGTTTGGTCTTTTTTGATCCATCACTCGCCAAACAACACTTTGTTTTGCAGTTTTAGGCATTGAATTGAAGGGGAGAAAACCTATTTTTGCGCAACTAATTTTTTCAACTTATGAACGAAAATTCCTCTTTGCCACCCGATGAGCCCAAGAAAAGCAACAAGAATGCGATCATCATCGCCTTGCTTTCACTGGTTGTAGTTATCCAGGGTGTAAAGATCTATCTCGATTCCCAGGAAAAACAGGAGATCACAACAGAGCTTACCTCTACCGAAAAAGAACTCGAAACAACGCAACAGCGCATGACCGAGATCAGCGGGGAGCTTTCACAAAAAATAGTGGAACTGGAAAAACTGGGAGGAGATGTAACTGACCTGCAAAAAGCAAAGGCAGAAGTTGATGCTGAACTGAAGCGATCAAAACGCGCAACCGGACAAGAGATCAAGGCGCTCAAAGATAAAGTGGAGGGTTACGAAGCGTTGCTCAAAAACAAGGACGAAGAGATCATCAAATTACAATCCGTCAACAAGGAATTGCTAACAGAGAATACATCGCTCAAAACGCAGAAAAACGAACTGGGTGATTCTATTAATAAACTCAGCGAAAGCAAAGACGAATTGGCCGGCAAAGTTGCCATTGCTTCTCAGCTCAAAGCGGAGAATGTACTAATCGTTGGCCTGACAGATCGCGGCAAAGAACGCAACTCACCTTTTAAAAGCAGACAGATCGGAAAGCTGAGAGTGGATTTCAACATCGCGGAAAACAAAGTTGCGCCAATTGAAGGGAAGAAGATCATGATACGGGTCGTAGATGAGAATGGCCAGGTGCTATTTGACGTCAATAAAGGTTCGGGCACATTCTTGTTCAACGGAAAGGAAGAATTCTATACCGAAGCACAGGACGTGCTATTCGACAACACAAAACAGAAATTATCATTCTTATACGATAAGGGTTCCGAATACGCTTCCGGAACTTACCGCCTTGAAGTCTATACAGATGACTATATGATGGGCAGCGGCGAGTTCGTAGTAAAATAGATGCACTTCACCGCCCCTCCTTCGCGAAACGCTACGGCGGGCGCGGAAAGGCGCGGTTAGTTGCCTTTCAATTCATAACTCATAATTCATAATTGCTCCCTAGTCTTTGACGCGGTTCAGCGCGAGCATTCCCAGCATCCAGTCAGGAAGTGGCTTATCCGGGTTACGATTCCGGATGTTCAAATACCATCCAATCTTTTCAATGATGGGGATCTTATGCGTTTCCACGAATTCGATCAAAGTGCCGTCAGGATCTTCGCAGTATGAGAAATGACCTGCAGCTTTGCCCATGTCGAATGAATCGCGGCTATCTACCGTGAAACTGAAATTAGCCTGCTTACATTTCTCGGCCAGATTGGACATTCCGTTGATGTCAAAGCAAACGTGAATATATCCAAGATCACCCCAGAAACGATCGCGAAACATTTTGCGAACGTCGCGGCTTTTGGATTCCACCAATTCAATTTCAGTATCGCCCAATAATCTGCAAAATGCTCCCTTGCGATTTTTATTCGATCTCAGAATAACGCGCCTGAATTTTCCTTCCCCGCCAGGAACACCTGAGAAATCGTCAAAGGTATTAATGCCATCAAAGAGAACTTCTGTGTATCCGAGAACATCGCTGTAAAGCTTCAGGGCTTTGTCAACATCGGTTACACCGATCACACAGCCAGCCACGCCGCCGGTTACAGCCCTGTCTTTCTTGAACCAACTCTTGCTTTCTGTAATCTCGAAGATGTTTTCAAATGGGTCGATCACATAAAAATGCCTCCGTCCATCCGGTGATTGCTGGATGCCTTTGACAATGTTTACACCGTTGGATTTTAAGTGCTTAAAGGCCGCTTCAATATCTTTGGTCTTCAATTTAACAGCAAACACGCCCGTATCACCCAGCAAATGTTCGCCAATGGATTTCTTTGGTGAGCGACTTGTATACTGCCAGATCTCAAATCCACCCCCACCCTGCATATTCATTGCCAGGATGGCGTATCGGTCTTCGGCGCGGTCTCCCGTATAGCGCGTCATTAAGGAGGCTGTTGCACTGTCTTTGAAGACAGGCACATCCATTCCAAAGTTTCGACGGTACCAGGTCCAGGCTTTTTCAGCGTCGGATACGCCTATACCAACTTGCTGAATTCCACTTATGCTATAACCCATATGACTCCGAAAATTAGCGGTAATTAAGCAAAATTCTATTATTCTGTTTCATTTCATTACCGCAACAGTGAAAAAAGAGTGAAAAGTGTCCTCCTACGCGAGACGCTACGGCGGATGAAGAATAGTGAAAGGTGAAAAGTTAAACAGGCTCGACACGTGCATATTTGTACTTAAATTTGCCTAACCACGACGCTTCAGTACTTAAAAAACCTTGACCGACTTGTCAGCTTGCGTCAGCACCAAAAATGCCAAGAGTGAAAAGTGAACGGTGAAAAGTGAAAATTCTGATAGCCGCCTTCACTTTTCACTTTTAACTTTTAACTCTTTGTATTCCAACGTATCGGTTATGCGTGCCGGTAGTTGATAGCTGCCTGTGTCGAGTAAAGTATGCGGCGATATCTTCATGAAATCGATTATGCCTGCTGCCGTTACCTTTGTCTCGAATAAGAAAATCTTTTTCAGGGATTTCAATCCATTGAGCGTTTGCAATCCGGGATCGCCAACGCCCGTACCCACCACATTCAATGTTTCCAATGCATTGAGTGCCGCTAGCTTCTTAAGCCCATCATCCTGAATGGCTGTATATTCCAGGTTTAGCTGCCTGAGACCGGATAGTTTGCTGACCACGTCAAGTCCGGCGTCTGTGATCTTTGTCCGGCCAATATTTAACCAAAGCAATTGATCCTTTATGGGTAAGAGCAAAGCAAGATCGGCATCCGATAGCGACCTTGCATTCACAAAGCTTGCAGAAAGATAGTTGGTTCCAGCGCTGATGGGGATGACGAGCACACCTTTGGCGGTCAGCGCTTTTATCGCTTCCGGTGGCGCAGCTTTAACTTCGCGTTCGGGGATGAGATGATCTTTCAAGTTGCCTTCGACCATGGCAAGTATGTAGCTTTTGATCTTTGCCGAGGCTTTGAAGCGTCCAATGGGCCGATCGAAATCGGCACCGTCTGTAAGCCACGCATGAATAAGCTCGATCTCGGCGGACGAAGGTTGGGGCTTTGCATGGGGTGGCATGTGATGTTCATCTTCCAGCGGCAGCATCAGTCTGCTAAACAACGTTGTTGAGTCGGGTATCACACCGGTTAACACCGATCCATGCTTGCCTCCTTTGAGAATGAGATCTGGTTGATCCAGGCGTAGCTGACCCTTCTGTTTTGAAGCGCTATGGCAAGAATAGCACCTAGCCTGAAAGATAGGTTCAAGGATGTCCTTGTACATCAAAGCACTGTCCAGGTTGGCTGAAGACGAAATTTTCAGCACGGGGTTTTGTGTGCTGTCACTCGTAGAAAAACTGAAAAGAAAATCTTCACCGTGAGTAATTGATCCTCCTAAGTGTCCTGTTAGTGATACGAGGCCGACCATCGGCAGGAATAGAAAAATCCGGACCAGCTTTCTCCTTTTCTTTTCTTTGAAAAAAGTAATGACGCTCTTGCGCACAAAAAACAAAATCCATGCATATACGGCAGTTACGATGCCTGTGTTCCGGTGCAGGTACAGCAAGCGATCATCATAGCCACCATCCTGAGCGAGATTGAGCCCGCTGAGTACCGACGCAAGCGCTGACAATGCTCCCCAAAGCAATGCTGTTTGAACCGCACCGCGCAGTTTTCTGTATCTGGGAAAATATGAAAGAAATTCAAATAGAGCAGCCAGCAATAAGATACCAATCGGCAGGTGCACCAACAATGGATGTAGTCTCCCAAACAGCGAGGCGGCCAGGATCATATGACGATCAGGCGTATCGCGCGCGGAGCGCATCCAACATATACTTATTGATCTCCCACTGATCGGCTACTGGCTTTCTTGTGTAAGGCATAGTGGGCATATAATCCGGTGGTCCAAATTCTGTCAACATGGTAAGCCTTTTACCTTCACTTCGCTTTTGCGCCGCGACCTTGTCCCACCATGCGAAGTGCGCGTCAACGGCGTCTTTCCATTCAGGTGCCCTTGGGTCATTCACCTGTGGTCCTTCCGGATGTCCTATTCTGGCGTGGATATGACCTGTTCTACTCAGCGCAAGTGCAACGGTGTCTGCCTGATCCGCCAGGAGAGATTCGTGTACATTGCACCAATGCGAAATATCCAGCGTTATGCGCAAGTCTGGCAATTTTTCCATGAATTGACGGGCCACTGGCGCTGCGTAAAGTATCCTGGAGCGATGCGTTTCGTGATATATCGGTACGGCTGTACGCGCCGTGGCCTCGCTGGTCATGTCGATAAATGCCTTGTTTTGTTCGAATGAAAAATGATCGCGACCGGAATGGCAGTTGATGTAGACCGGCTTCAGGGTTACCGCACCGTCGAGTGCGGCCTTGAACTGTTTCAAATGTGCGGCATAGTCCGTATCAGATCCGCCGATCAGGAAGCCGAACTTCAGGTTGTGTTTCTGAAAAGCGTCCAGAAACTCTTTGCGTTTGGCCCCCTCACCCGGATACCAGGCTTCGGCGCCGTCATATCCAAGCTTTTTGATCCGCCCGCAGAAATCATCCCAGCTGCCTTCAAACCCCCAGTTGGTCCCGAAGATGAACAGCTCATAGCCTGCGACGGCAGATTGCTTCGATTGTGGCGCGGCATTGGTTTGAAAGGACGCGAGTGCTGCTGCAGTTCCGGCCAAGGTTGTCTGGCTGATGAATTTTCGACGGCTCAAGGGCATGTTGGGTTATGAGGGAATGTTAGTGGTGAGAAGACAATGTTCATTTCGGATTTCGGGGTTGCGTGCTTAACGATACGGCTATGTGCCTCCATGATCAGGTGACGATTTCCTGGATGACTTTGCCGGACACGTCGGTGAGACGGAAGGGTCGTCCCTGAAAGTGATACGTGAGTTTCTCATGATCAAACCCGAGCTGGTTCAGGATAGTCGCCTGCACATCGTGTAGTGAAACTTTTCCACTCACAGGATAATATCCAATCTCATCAGTCTCTCCCCACGTCACCCCTTGTTTAATTCCGCCGCCTGCCATCCACATGGTAAACGCATCTGTATGGTGATCCCGGCCATAATAGTCCATCTTTTTACCTTCACGATTCTCCTGCATCGGCGTGCGCCCGAATTCGCCACCCCAAACGATCAGTGTTTCATCCAGCAAACCGCGTTGTTTGAGATCAAGTATCAAGGCAGTCATCGGCCGGTCTATCGTTCTGCATTTGTTTCTTAGTCCCACATCAACCGACTCCACTGGCGAAGTGCCGTGCATATCCCAACCCCAGTCGAACAACTGGACAAAACGTACGCCTTGCTCGACAAGCTTCCGCGCCAACAAACAATTATTGGCGAATGAGGCTTTTCCCGGCGTAGTGCCATAGAGCTGATGAATATATTCCGGTTCATTGTTTATGTTCATAACCTCAGGAACAGATACCTGCATGCGGTACGCCATTTCATATTGCGCTATGCGGGTCAATGTTTCCGGATCGTTGAATTCAGTAAAGTGCTGGCGATTGACAGCGTTGATGGCGTCGATGGTTTTCTTTTTCAAATCGCGGTCAACCCCATCAGGATCGCTGAGAAATAATACGGGATCGCCTTCAGAACGGCACTGAACACCCTGGTAGACGGAAGGCAGAAAGCCACTTCCCCAAACACTCTTGCCGGCATCAGGTGTTTTGCCACCTGACGTCAACACGACAAAACCGGGCAAGTTATTATTTTCTGTGCCTAGCCCATACGTTACCCACGATCCGATGCTCGGTCTGCCCAATCTCGGCGACCCGCTATGTACGAAGAGTTGTGCCGGTGCATGATTAAATTGATCAGTAGTCACGCCTTTCAGAAACGAAACTTCGTCAGCGATGGTGGAAAAGTGAGGAAGGTTTTCAGAAATAAAAGCGCCCGATTGCCCGTACTGGGCAAATGCCGCCTGCGGACCTAACATCCTCGGCACACCTCGAATAAAGGCGAAGCGTTTACCTTCCAGCAGCGACTTGGGACAAAGTTGGTTGTGAAGTTTTTGAAGTTCCGGTTTATAATCAAACATTTCAAGCTGTGACGGTGCCCCCGCCATGTGCAGATAGATAACCCGCTTTGCCCGGCCTGGAAAGTGTGGTGACTTGGGCAACAGGGGATCAAGCACAGGCTCCGCGGCCACGTACGCTTTGGGTGGCGGACTGCCACATCCGCCCAACATGCCAAAGGCAATGCCACCGAGTCCAACGGCGCTCTCCTTCAAAAAATGCCGGCGTGAAACCTGCTTCAGATCCTCAAATGAAAGATTATTGTCCATGACTTTTCCACCGCTCCAGGTTCGGAATATTTTTTGTAAAAAATCCAGCAACAAAACCAGGGAAACCCATCTCCTTCAGCTTCCCGCGGACCCTGTCCTTCATTTCGCTGACCGTTATATCAGGTTGTACGAACTTACCATTCTGATAGCAGTTAGAACAATATACATGGCTTTTAGTGCCATCGGCATTTGTACCACCGCCATTCACGTCCTTCTTAAGGGGCATTCCGCATGATTGACAATTGCTGTACGTCTGATGCATGTTATTACTCTTTTGTTATGATCTCATCCAGGTTAAGCATGGCATTTGCCACCACGGTCATAGCAGCCTGATTTGAAGAAGCTTCTTTGACGACAACGAGCTTCCTGGCTGCAGTATTGTCCTTTTGAAAATGTTGGTAGGCTTCATTGTACAGATCTTCAAATACCCGGAGCTTCTGCACCGGCATGTCGCGCAATAGCAACATCTTGTAACCAGCGCTGATCTGGGTAGCCGGATCATTGCCTTTAGCCATCATCCGATCACCAAAATGTCGCGATGCAACAACGAATGACGAGTCGTTTAGTGTAACCAGCGCCTGAAGTGGCGTGTTTGTGCGAATACGGCGGCTGACGCACACTTCTCGACTTGAACCATCGAACATCATCATCGAAGGGTACGGGCTTGTCCTTTTCGTGTACGTATACACTGATCGACGGTAATTGTCGGCGCCTTCACTTTGCTTCCAATGGGCATCGCTGTAAACTGAGTTCCAGATCCCTTCTGGCTGATACGGCATGACACTTTTCCCATACATCTTATTGCTAAGCAATCCGCTAACAGCAAGAGCCTGATCGCGGACCTGTTCAAAACTCAATCTAACCCGTGGGCCACGCGCCAGAAGTTTGTTTGACGGATCTCTTTCACTGAGTTCAGGGGTGATATGAGAATCCTGACGGTAGGTGGCCGACGTCACCATGTCTCTTACCAACTTTTTCATACTCCAGTGATGGTCGTTGACAAAACGCATCGACATCCAATCCAATAGCGGCTGGTTGGTAGGTGCTGCGCCCTGCGTTCCAAAATCTTCCAGTGACTCTACTATCCCAATGCCAAAGATCTGTTCCCAGAACCGGTTCACGATAGCGCGTCCTGTGAGCGGGTTGTCCTTGGCCAACAACCAGGATGCAAAGCCTAGCCTGTTCCGGGGTTGTTTTTTCGGGAAAGGATTTAACGATGCGGGTACCCCTGGCGTTACTGCATCTCCCTTCACCATCCAATTACCCCTGACAAATACGTTCGTCGTCCGCCATTGTTCTTGCGTATTTTCGACCATGATCGGCGTATTCTCCACCTTGGCATTCACAAGCTCTTCCATCACCTTCGTCATCACTTCATTTGAAGGCGTTTCAGGAAGGTTCTCCCTGAAGGCCAGCCACTCTACACCGCATACGGCCTGACTGGCAGGTATCGTGGGATTCGCGAATAAAAAATACAAGTCATGCCGTCCCTGTGTCGGCTTTATGGGAATGAAAACGGCTTTACCCCCTTTTGCAAGTTTGGCATTGACGATAATGTCGCCATCGGGCCTGTCAAGCCTGACCACAACGGTACCGCCATGCGTACTCGCCCAGTAGTCCATGATCATGATGGATTTTCCATCCATCAGCATATTTTTCATTCGCGCGCTGCCACCTGTCCTTATTCCCAGGTATTTGTTATCCAGCAGGGAACCTTCTACAATTTCATCAAACACGTGGGGATGAAACTTTGGCTCCAACGTTCGAAGAAAATGCATGAGCTCTTTTTCTTTTTCCGCCCCGGTTGTTTCCCGGATCCAGGAAGTTATTTGCGCTAGTTTTTTCTGGTCTGCGGCTTCGTATACACGCAAATTTGGATGTTCCCCGGGCGTATCCTCGTCGCGCGTATTGTTAAAAAAGGCCATCGTCTTATAGTACTCTTCATTAACAAACGGGTCGTACGGATGTGTATGGCACTGAACGCACTCCATGGTAGTGCTTTGCCATACCTGCCACGTGGTACTCACCCGGTCAATAAGGGATGCAACCCGAAACTCTTCATCGTCTGTACCGCCCTCGTCGTTGTTCATTGTATTTCTGTGAAAAGCGGTGGCGATCAACTGATCATCTGTTGGATTCGGTAACAAATCGCCCGCCAGCTGTTCCGTTGTAAACTGATCAAATGGCATATCGTTATTGAAAGCCTTGATCACCCAATCGCGGTAGCGCCAGATTGACCGGCCGTCGTCTTTTTCATACCCCTTTGTATCGGCGTAGCGTGCCATGTCAAGCCACCATGACGCCCACTTTTCTCCAAAATGTGATGAAGTCAGGAGCTGATCGACTACTTTATCATAGGCATCAGCACTGGCATCATTGAGAAATGCTTTGGCCTGTTCGTCCGTCGGTGGTAGACCGATCAGATCCATGTAAACTCGCCTAAGCAGGGTTGCCTTGTCTGCTTCTTTGGAAGGTTTGAGCTTTTCCACAGCCAGCCTGTCGAGGATGAAATTATCGATGGGATTTCTGATCCAGGTATCACTTTCGTCCGCCACCATCCCTGAAAGAACCGTTTTTGACAGCGGTACCTCCACTTTGCGGGGTGGGACATAGGCCCAATGATCACCCCAGGGCGCACCCTCGTCTATCCAGCGCGTGAGCAGGTCGATCTCCTCTTTGGACAGGGGATGTTCCTTGTACGGCATTCGGACTTCCGGGTCATTGGATGTAATTCTTCTGATCAGCTCACTGTGGGATGCACTTCCGGGAACAATTACCCTTTTACCGGATTCCGCCGTGTCGATGGCTTCGTGCCTGAAGAGAAGACTGAATTTAGCGTTGCGCTTCACCCCGCCATGACAGGTGATGCAATGCTTATTCAGTATAGGCTTGATTTGCGCACTGAAATCCACCTTTTCCTTCCTGCAGGATGTCAGGCTGAGGAATAGGGCCAGTGTGGCGAGCAAGGTTCTTCTGATGGTGCAGCAAGCGTGCATAGCGTTAAATTTAGGCTAAAAATTGGTCTAAATGCAATCCAAACGTACGCCGAAACCGATTGCAGAAGTGTTTACAGGTGGTAAGGGTCACGGTCGAAATTATCGCCCTAAGTTTTTAATTATGGGTCTTTTTCCTACTTTTGCAGGCTCAAAACCAAAACATAAACATGAACAATTACGAGACGGTATTCATTTTAAATCCCGTTTTGTCTGAAGATCAGGCAAAGGATACTGTCGAAAAATTCGTGAAAGTGTTGAAGAAAGCTAACGCCGAAATACTCAATAATGAGCAATGGGGCTTAAAAAAATTAGCTTATCCTATCAACAAGAAGTCTACTGGCTTCTACAATCTCATTGAATTTGCGGCAGATGGACCGGTTATCGACAGCCTCGAAACCGAGTATCGAAGGGACGAATCAGTTATGCGCTTTTTAACAACAGTGCTTGATAAGCATGCTGTTATATACAATGAGCGCAGACGAAAAGGCGAATTCAGAAACAAAGAGAACAGAAAACCTGTAAAAAAAGCTGAGGAGGGCTCCGGACGATGACATTAATGAATGAACCCATCAAACGCGCAGAGATTAAGCCAAAGTACTGCCGTTTCAAGAAGAATGGTATCAAGTATATCGATTATAAGGACCCTGATTTCTTGTTGAAATTTATCAATGAGCAGGGCAAGATCCTTCCCCGCAGGCTTACAGGAACGAGTTTGAAATTTCAAAAGAAAGTTTCACAGGCTGTTAAACGTGCACGTCACATCGCCTTGCTTCCTTATGTAGGAGATTCATTGAAGTAATCGTTGACCATCTAAAAGCAAAGACGAACATGGAAGTAATATTAAAACAAGACGTTGCAGGACTTGGCTATAAGAATGATACCATAAAGGTTAAGGCCGGATACGGTAACAACTATCTTATTCCCAATGGATACGCATTGATTGCCAACGATTCGAACAAGAGACTGATTACCGAGAACATCCGTCAGGCATCGCACAAAGCAGCGAAGATTAAACAGGATGCAGAGGCACTTTCAGCAAAGATCGGTGACTTGGTGATTGAAATCGGAACCAAGGCTGGCGAATCAGGCAAGATATTCGGCGCTGTTACAGCATTACAAATAGCTGATGTGTTGAAGTCGAAAGGTTTCGACATCGACCGTAAGAGAGTAGTTTTGAAAGAAGTTCCGAAGCAGATTGGTACTTATTCCGCTACGCTTGACCTTCACAAGGAAGTTAAGAAGGAAATTCAGATTAAGGTAGTGGCAGAGTGATCTGCACACCCTTCATAAAAGGCCGGGCCATGATTGGTCCGGCTTTTTTTATGCCTTATTCTTTCTCCAGCACTCGATTGCATAAAATATTTGTAAGATTCGAACAGCAAATACCCCGGGCAGATGGTATTTTAGTTTTTATCTAACTTCCTAAACAATGAAGGCTACCGAACTTTTTGGCCAGTACCCGTTGATTCCCAACACGTGGGACGAGATGTACGGCAACGAGGAGGTTAGACTTCACTATCGGAATGTTTACGAATCGCTGTCCAACATCCCGGCCGACGAGCTCAGTAAAAAGGAAGATCTTGCCAAGAGCCTTTTCATGAGCCAGGGTATCACATTCACCGTATACTCAAGTGGTGAAGGGATTGAGAAGATCTTCCCTTTCGATATCATTCCCAGGATCATTACCTCTTCCGAGTGGGATATCATTGAGCGGGGGATCAAACAGCGGCTCACGGCACTCAACCTTTTCTTAAAAGACGTTTACCATCAGCAATTCATCATGAAGGATGGGATCGTGCCGATCGATCTCATATACTCGTGTCCACACTACCTGCGCGAAATGCAGGGCGTAAACGTACCACACGATATTTATGTACACATTGCTGGCATAGACCTGATCCGCGATCACGATGGAACATTCTATGTGCTGGAAGACAATCTGAGAACGCCCTCGGGTGTCTCATACATGATTGAAAACCGCGAGATCACCAAACGGATCTTTCCCGACCTGATACCCCAAAATCACGTAAGGCCGGTCACGCAGTATCCCAACATCCTGTACAAAAACCTGATGTCGCTTTCTCCAGGGCAGGTTTCATCACCCAATGTGGTGCTGCTAACCCCGGGAATCTATAATTCAGCATACTTCGAACACACCACGCTGGCCAGGCTAATGGGCATAGAACTGGTGGAAGGCAGGGACCTGGTGGTGGAAAATCAGAAAGTCTACATGAAGACAACGGCTGGGCTACAGCAAGTAGACGTTATCTACCGGCGTGTTGACGACGAGTATCTTGATCCCCTTGTCTTCAATCCTGAAAGCGTTCTTGGCGTTTCCGGTATCCTGTCAGCCTACCGCAAGGGGAATGTGGCGATCGTCAATGCCATTGGCAACGGCGTGGCAGACGATAAAGCCATCTACGTGTATGTGCCTGAAATGATACGATACTATCTGAATGAAGAACCACTGCTGAAAAATGTGCCTACCTATCAGCTCGGCAAAGCTGACGAACGCGAACACGTGCTTAGCAATATTTCCAAGATGGTCGTAAAGAAAACGAATGGTTCGGGTGGTTATGGCATGTTAATGGGTCATGCGGCATCTGACAAAGAGATCAATGACTATCAAAAAGAAATTCTGAAAGATCCACGTGCATTTATAGCGCAACCTGTGATCAGCTTGTCGAATGCGCCATGCTATATTAACGGAAAGGCGCAACCCAGAAGAATAGATCTCAGGCCTTTCGCATTGTGCGGTCCAAATGGTATAGAGATCGTTCCGGGAGGTCTTACAAGGGTCGCCCTGAAAGAAGGTTCACTCGTCGTTAACTCCTCTCAGGGAGGCGGAAGCAAAGATACGTGGGTGCTTGCCGTATGATGCACTATACCCTAAGCCATAGTCCATGCTAAGCCGCGTAGCCGATTCGCTCTACTGGATGTCCCGCTACATGGAGCGGACAGACAGCATCCTGCGCATGCTTAAAATCAATTACGCTTCGTCGCAGGATAATCCACAGGATTTTTCCTGGCACCCGGTCTTGCGCATCTTCAGCAGCATGGACGAAGAAGAGATTGTGCGACTCGATGAGAACAGCCGCAAAGTCCTTCACTACATGATCATGGACCGCGAAAATCAAAACTCCATTGTCAACATGGTGACGCTGGCCAGAGAAAATGCCCGCGGCGTACAAGACCATATCACCGTTGAACTGTGGAAATGTCTAAACGAATTTTACCATATCGTGCGTGGAGACCGGCTTGTCTATGCGATACAGCATGGCGATCCGATAACGGTACTCGATACGCTGATCAAGGAATGCATGCTTTACTTCGGAACAACGGACATTACGATGTTCCGCGGTGAGGGATTGTGTTTCATGAACGTGGGGAAATTCATGGAACGCGTTATCCAATCATCCGAGATACTCGATATCAAATTGAGCGACGTCGCCTACGATCTTGACAAGCCGACGGATACTGCATACTGGAAATATCTGTTGATGTCGATCTCAGGGTACTCCCTTTACCTGAAGCGCTATCAATCAGGATTCGAAGCGCGCAACATCATCGACCAGGTCCTTTTCAACAGCGATTTCCCCCGCTCCGTGCTGTATTCCTGTAATCAACTAGTTCGCAATTTTGAACGGCTTCGCAGCGAAAAGAATATGGAAGGATTTATGAAGGTCCAGTTCATGATCGGCAAACTCCGCAGTAAAGTTCAGTATTCGGACGTACAAAGCGTTTCAAATATGGGCCTTCATGATTATTTGAACGAGATCATGGCGGACATTGACGATATTGGTGTGACGCTGAATCAGTATTTCTTTGCGTATAGTTGAGAATTGGGTGATTGGGTGAATGGACGGTCTTTTGAGAATTTAGTGATTTAGTGATTGGATGGTCGTTTGAGAATATAGTGATTAACGCAATCGGGCTGCCTTTTAATTCATAATTCATAATTCATAATTACTTCCCCTGTGTCTAAATTCAAGATTCGTCATATTACGAAGTACACCTACGAGAACATGGTCCGCGACAGTGCCAACCAGATCATGTTGTATCCTGTCAAAGATTCGAGCCAACAGGTATTGCAGCAAACGATCCTGATAACGGGTAACCCCGTGGTGGACGTGTATTTTGATTCCTATGGGAATCAGGTCGGAACTTTCACCCATGCGCGACCACATCAGGAACTCATCATAGACTCAAAGGTGTTGGTTGAAACATTTCCTCAAAGCGTTCCGGATGATTCAACTCCTGAAGAACTGCAGTGGCTCGAACTAAGCACATTAAAGCAGCAGCTTGAGTTTATCGATTTCCTTCGGGTGGAACGCTTTGATTCCTTTGAAGAAGTTGCAGATATTATCAGGGCGGAACGCTGCAATCAGTGTACGCCATTCGTCACGGCAAAAGACTTTTGTGCCTACATCTTTAACAACTTCGAATACAAAAAAGGTATCACCACAGTCGAGTCCACACTCGACGAAGTCTGGAAGCTCCGATCCGGAGTTTGCCAGGACTTTGCGCATATGCTACTGGTTATGCTCCGTATCGTAAACATCCCGGCCCGTTACGTGAGTGGTTACATTTGTCCGAAGAAGAATGGAATGCGCGGTGAAGGCGCCACGCACGCGTGGGTCGAAGCATACATCCCTTTTTCCGGATGGATCGGTCTTGATCCAACCAATAACCTCATCGTTGGCGAAACTCACGTAAGGTTGGCCGTCGGAAAGAGTTTTTCTGATTGCTCACCTGTTAAAGGAACTTATCGTGGCACCTCTAACCACACCCTTGACGTCGCAGTCTCGGTGGCCTACGAAGACGGCATTACCACAGATGGTGAACACGAAATCATCAAACCCGAAGTAAAAACGTCTGTTAATAAGAATTCGTTTCGCAGACACCAGGAGATGCAAATGCAACAATAAAAGTTATGAGTTATGAGTCATCATTAGCGTCCCGTTAAAATATTAAAATTGTTCTTTGACATACTGATTTACAGGTTATTAGGTCAATAAAGTGACCGTGACGATTTGATCCATAGATTCGCCAAAATCGAATTTATGAACATTGGAAAATATGTTTTCTCTCAAATCATTCTCCATCTTCCAGCACGAGCTTTTGATCGTTGTGTTGAACATTATGACGGCAATAAATACGTTAAGCATTTCACTTGTTGGAATCAATTGATGTGTATGATATTCGGTCAATTGAGTGGGCGTGATAGCCTAAGCGATCTGCTGGTTAGCATTCGGCCTCATAAGGCAAAATTCTATCATCTAGGTTTTGGTAAAAACGTAAGCAAAACAAATCTAGCGTTGTCAAATGAACAGAGAGACTATCGAATTTTTGAAGAGTTCGCCTATGTGATGATTGAAAAAGCTAGATCCTGCGCCGTAACGGATGACGATTTTAAGATCGCGATTCCTGGCCCAGTGTATGCTTTAGATGCAACGATAATTGATTTATGTCTTAACGTCTTTTGGTGGGCTGAATTTCGATCAACTAAGGCCGCGGTTAAAATCCATACTCTTATTGATGTAAAAACTTCAATCCCCTGCTTTGTCCATATCACCGATGCGACCGTACATGACGTAAATGGTTTGGACTTATTGAAATATGAAAATGGTGGTTTTTACGTGCTTGACAGGGGATATTTAGATTTTAAACGACTCTTCAACGTCCATTCAAAAGGGGCTTACTTCATAACGCGCGCTAGAAAACGATTTGCATTCGACAGAATATCGTCGCAGAAAGTAAAAAAGAAAAAGGGAGTGCTGTGTGATCAAACCGTTAGCCTTAAAAACTTCTACCCCTTAGCTGGATACCCCATATCATTTCGAAGAATAAGATTCTACGACAAAGAGACAGACAAACGATTCGTTTTCCTTACCAATAACTTTCAACTTCCTGCTGAAGAAATTGCTTTACTCTATAAGTATCGATGGAAAATAGAACTGTTCTTTAAATGGATTAAACAACACTTAAAAGTCAAGTCTTTTTGGGGAACGACTGAAAATGCGGTTAGGATCCAAATTTACAGTGCCATTATCGCATACACCTTAATTGTAGTGATCAAAAACAAACTAAAATCAGTTCAATCAAACTACGAAATACTTCAAATCTTAAGTATATCATTGCTTGATAAGGAACCGCTAAATGCACTGCTTTCCCAATCTGTAAATCAAAATGTCAAAGAACGAAACTATGATCAGCTTAAATTTGACCTGTTTTAACGGGATGCTAATGATGAGTCATGAGTTATGAGTTAGGGGGGCCCCGTGTTGGGGGCCTCAGGCCTTCGGCCTGGATAAGCGTCCTTAATACAGGACGGTGCTTAAAGACAGTTACTTGAAGGAAGCTAAATCTTCCTTTTTTTGTGCGTGATTAATTATTACGGTGGGTAATAACCTCGCAGCCGTTGATGGCGACGGCATCAACGAAACGCTCCACATCACGAAAGAAAACGATAAACTATGAAAACTATTAGTCCATCACTGTGAGCTAGTCGACAGGCCGAAGGCCTGAGGGGCCCACCACGGCCCCCCCTCAACTCATAACTCATGACTCATAACCCATAACTCTAACTCAGCATAATGGTTTAAAGTTTAAAGTTTAGTTTTCAAAATTTATAGCGGACAAAAGCTTCCATCGCTTCGTATTCAGCAAGTCCGAGCGCATTGTACGCATGGGCGGTTGCATGGTTTCTGTCTTCGGCGCGCATCCAGAATTCTCTTTTGTCGCTGCCGGGGAACATGGCACTGTCCTTTTGGGATTGGTGCTTAAATACTGCTCTCCTTTTGCGCATAAGTTCATCGGGACTCAGCGGAACTGCCATTTCAATCTGGTCAATGTCCCACTCCTGCCATGCGCCGCGGTACAACCACACCCAGCAGTCCTTCGCCCAAGGACGCTTTTTCAATCTTCTTAACGCTTCAAAGATCGCTGCGAGGCAAACACGGTGGGTTCCATGAGGATCTGAAAGATCGCCGGCAGCATATACCTGCTGTGGCTTGACGCGCTCCAGTATGTCAACGATGAGATTGATGTCCTCCTCACCCAATGGCTTTTTCTTTACAGCACCAGTTTCATAAAAAGGCATGTCCAGGAAATGCATCTGTTCATCTGGTATCCCAACGTACCGGCCACCCGCCTTCGCTTCACCCCTGCGCACGAGACCTTTTACCTTCAGCACTTCAGGACTATCGAGTTGTCCTGGTTTTTTCTTTTGGAGTGATTGAACAATCTTTTTATAGAACCTTGCTCCATCGGCTTTGCTCAAACCAAATTGATCATTGAAGTCGCGCACAAAATCCGCGAAACGAATCGCATCATCATCAAACACGGCGATATTGCCGGAAGTCTGGTATGCGACGTGAACTTCATGTCCCTGGTCCACCAGCCTGATAAAAGTTCCACCCATCGATATCACATCGTCATCGGGATGTGGCGAAAATATGATAGCTCTTTTAGGAAACGGTTTTGCGCGTTCGGGACGATGGGAATCATTAGAATTTGGCTTGCCGCCTGGCCAGCCTGTAATGGTATGTTGCAGGTAATTGAAAACCTTGATGTTGATTTTATAAGCAGACCCGTATTCCGTGATCACATCACCCATACCATTTTCCATATAATCATGGTTGGTAAGTTTGAGGACCGATTTTTTAGTTTTCTGACACAGCCAGACGACGGCCTTACGAATGAGGCGGTCATTCCATTCAACGCTATCCAACAGCCAGGGTGTTTTGACGCGCGTCAGCGCCGAAGCCGCCGCTTCATCCAGCACAATGGTGCAGTCGCGATGCTTCTGTAGAAAGGAAGATGGAAGCTGATCTGTGACGGGACCTTCCACCGCTTTATAGATAACGGACGATTTTCCTTCTCCCCAAGCCATCATATAGACCTTGGCGGCCTTCATGATAGAGCCCACACCCATGGTTATCGCTTTCCGCGGAACGTTCTCCTCCCCAAAGAAGTCGCTTGCCGCGTCGATCCGCGTAACCTGGTTCAATGTAACGAGCCTGGTCAATGACTTCTCTGTGGAACCTGGCTCGTTAAAACCGATATGTCCGGTACGCCCGATTCCCAACACCTGAATATCCAGTCCACCCAACGCATCAATCTTTTCTTCGTAGGCCCTGCAGAATTCAGCGATTTCCTCTTTCGGTACCGTTCCATCAGGAATGTGAACATTCTTTGACGGTATGTCGATATGATCGAACAAATGTTCGCGCATGAATCTGACGTAGCTCTGCAGCGCCTCGGGCTGCATAGGATAATACTCGTCCAGGTTGAACGTAAAGACATTTTTAAAACTGAGACCTTCCTTCTGATGCAACCTTACAAGTTCCGCGTACATGCGCGTGGGCGAGGAACCGGTAGCCAGCCCAAGCACAACAGGCTTGTTTTCTTTTTGGCGGGATTTGATCAATGTTGCAATCTCCCGCGCAACGTAAATTGAACCTTGCTCGGAGGTGTTGAAGATTTTTACAGGGATCTTTTCAAAGGCTGTAAGGTCGTTATTCATAATTTTGATGGGTTTTGATCATGGTGAATCAATGGTCAAAGTATCTTAAAAAGCGCGAAATTTTCAAGTGTTTGCGGAAACATTATTTTTATGGCTGATTTCAGGACAATCGTAACCCCCACCGAATCTCTGCTGAAAATGGGGATTTCTGACAAAATAATGACCATTGGTTCTTGTTTTGCCGATTCTATCGGTGACCGCATGGCCTCCTCGAAGATGAAAACTTTGTCCAATCCCTTCGGCACATTATACAATCCGATATCCATACACAAGGCTTTGGCGTACACAATTAACCAACAGCTCCCCCACCCCGCAAGCTATTTGCAACAAGGTGAGATCTTCCTGAATTACGATTTTCACTCAGAAATCAGCGCGTTATCGAAGGAAGGCCTTGTAAACAGGATTACTGAAACCGTGGCCCATAGCCGTCAATTTCTGCTTGAAGCCAGATGGTTGATCATCACTTACGGAACGGCATGGGTTTACAAAGAGCGTGCGACTGGAAACATTGTTGCGAACTGTCACAAGTCGCCAGCTGCAGAATTTGAGAAGATCCTGTTGACAACAGAAGACATTGAGCACTCTTTTGATGCGCTGTACCGGACGCTAAAAAATATCAACCCAAAATTGAATATCATCCTGACGGTCAGTCCTGTTCGTCACCTTAAAGATACCCTTGTCCTCAACAGCCTGAGTAAATCGATCCTGCGTTGCGCGTCTTACTACATCGCCGAAAAAAATGATGACGTTGTTTACTTTCCCGCCTATGAAATCATGATCGATGACCTTCGGGATTACAGGTTCTACAAAGCCGATCTGATACATCCAAATGACGTCGCAGAGGCATACATCTGGGAAAGGTTTTCAGAAGCGTATTTCAAAAAAGACCTGCTTGATTTCTTAGGACAATGGCAGGAGATCACCAGGGCGATAAACCATAAGCCTTTTCACGCACAAACGGCAGCGCACAAGAATTTTCTTCGGGGCATCCTCAACATGCTTAACCAAGTGCCGTCAGCAGTAAATGTCGAAAAAGAAATTGCCCTCGTCAATGAACAACTTCAACCCACGGACGCAAGCGCTGTCACATCATGAACAAGCAACACACAAATCGACTCGTTCATGCCACGTCCCCTTACCTTCTGCAACACGCACATAATCCTGTAGATTGGTATGAATGGGGCGCTGAAGCGCTCGACAAGGCGAAGAAGGATGACAAACCCTTGCTTGTCAGCATAGGATATTCGTCGTGTCATTGGTGCCATGTGATGGAACGGGAATCATTTGAGTCGCCGGAGATTGCCAAGGTGATGAATGATTTTTTCGTTTGCATCAAAGTCGATCGTGAAGAACGACCTGACATAGATCAAATCTACATGGAGGCTGTTCAGGCCCTTGGCATCCACGGCGGATGGCCACTCAATGTGTTCATCACGCCCGATCAAAAACCTTTTTTCGGCGGAACATACTTCACACCGCAGGCCTGGGTCCAGGTCCTCACGAATATCAATCGTGCGTTTACAGCCAACAGGCAACAGCTTGAGGAAACAGGTGAACAGCTAAGCGTTCATCTGGCCCACTCCGATGTATCAAGATTCATGAAGAACGAAGCAGCAACGGCTTTGATACCCGACGTCAAAACCATGTATGCTGCGCTTGAAAAACATTTTGACAAGGAATGGGGCGGCATGGACAGGGCACCAAAATTTGTAATGCCTTCTGTGTGGAGATTTCTTCTTCGCTATTACCATTTAACCGGCGACGCCAGTGCATTGCGTCACGTACAACGAACGCTTGACAAGGTTGCGGAAGGAGGAATTTATGATCAAATACGGGGAGGTTTTGCGCGGTACGCCGTTGACGGATATTGGTTCGCTCCACACTTTGAAAAGATGCTTTACGACAACGGCCAACTCTTAAGCCTATACGCAGAAGCTTATACCGTTACCAAAGATGAATCGTATAAGAAAATAGTATATGAATCATTTGAATGGTTGACGGCAGAGATGACGCATCCCGACGGTGGATTCTTTTCAGCGCTGGATGCCGACAGCGAAGGCGATGAAGGAAAGTATTACGTGTGGACCCAGGCTGAACTACAGGACACATTAGGCTCCGACGCTGATATTATTTCCGAATACTTTCAGGTCACGCCAGGGGGTAATTGGGAGCATGGTAACAACATACTCAACAGAAAACAACGGGATGAGGATTTCCTGAAACAAAAAAAGATCGCGCAAAACGATTGGCAGCGTATACTGGAAGCGGCAAAGGAGAAGCTGCTGCGCCGTCGTGCTGAACGGGTGAGACCTGGCCTGGATGATAAAATATTGACCGCATGGAACGCTATAACAGTCATTGGCTTGATGGATGCCTTTGCGGCTTTCGACGATCCACGCTTTGTAGAGGCGGCGCAACGCAACATGCGTTTCATCTTGTCTCAAGTCGCCGACGGGGAGATCCTTTACAGGTCCTTCAAAGGGAAACGGTCGTCGACGATGGGCTTTCTTGATGACTATGCCTTTACGGTGCATGCCATGATCAAGCTGTATCAGGGAACCTTTGATGAATCGTGGATCTCGAGCGCTGATGCCCTTACAACCCATGCGCTGGAGCACTTTTATGACGTGAACGAGAAGTTCTTTTACTATACGTCCAATGCAGCAGAAAAACTCATCTCGCGGAAAAAAGAAATTTTTGATAATGTCATACCATCCTCCAATGCGGTGATGGCGCAGAACCTCTACGCCCTAGGAACCATCCTGGACAGAGAAGAGTGGAAACGCATGGCAGAGGAAATGACTTCATCGCTGAATGATCTCATCCGCTCGGAACCGAATTATATGTCGCAGTGGGCCATCGCAGTGACAGAAATAAAAAAGGGCTTTAAAGAGGTGTTATTGGTTGGTAGAGGCGTTAATAGTTTAAGGGCCCAACTCCAACGGGAATTCCATCCCTATGTTCTGCTGCAGGGAGCCACAAGCACAAGCGCATTGCCATTATTTGAAGGAAAGACAGCCATGGATGGACAAGACACGATCTATGTCTGCGAACAAAAAACATGTCAGCTTCCAGTCCACTCCCTGGAAGACGCGAGAAAACAAATAAATGCAGAGAGTGAAAAGTGAAAAGTTGGCGGTTTGCAGTCGAAGGAGAACTGCGAGATTTATCTCAACGGTGCCGCCTTGCGCTTTTTATGAGGTTGCTGTTTAATGTATATTTCACAAAATACTGTTTGCTTATGTCGCGTCATTTTCTGGCCATTCTCTGTATGTTATTCTTTGCGAACTGCTCCAAAAAAGCCGAGGTCATCGCGCCCGCAAGCGTAGGGCCAGTTCCGAGCGAAAGCCAACTCGCGTGGCACCAGATGGAGACAAATGCATTCATCCACTTTACTACAAATACTTTCACGGACAAAGAATGGGGCTATGGCGATGAAAGTCCCGGCATTTTCAATCCGACGACGTTCGATGCTAATCAGTGGATCGGTGCCTTAAAAGAAGCCGGCTTCAAAGGTGTTATCCTTACCTGTAAACATCACGATGGCTTTTGCCTTTGGCCAAGCGCTTATACGGAACATTCTGTAAAAAACAGCCCGTTTATGAGCGGAAAGGGCGATGTCGTAAAGGCGGTTTCGGATGCCTGCCGTCGTGAGGGCCTTAAGTTTGGCATTTATCTTTCACCCTGGGACCGCAACCGCGGAGATTACGGAACTCCATCTTATATAGAATACTACCGCAACCAATTGAAAGAACTATTCAAAGCATATGGTCCGGTCTTTGAAATGTGGTTCGACGGCGCTAATGGGGGCGATGGTTTTTATGGCGGCAAAAGAGAAACAAGAAAGATCAATGGTGCTACTTATTATGATTGGCCAACCACGCTTGGTCTGGTAAAGGAGTTGGAACCGGAGGTTCTGTTCTTCAGCGACGCGGGACCAGGCGTAAGATGGGTAGGCAACGAAAAAGGCCTCGCCGGTGAAACCAACTGGAACACAATAAGCGCCGATACCCTGTTCGCCGGAAAGCCAGGCATTGAAAAATTATTGAACGAAGGAGATGAAAATGGAACAGGCTGGATTCCAGCGGAGGTTGACGTTTCGATTCGACCAGGCTGGTTCTACCACGCGCGAGAGGATTCCTTGGTGAAAACTGCTGAACACTTGTTTGAGATTTACTTGTCATCGGTTGGACGTGGCTCAACGCTTCTGTTGAACGTTCCCCCTGACCGCCGTGGATTGATCCACGAGAATGATCTGCGTGCGTTGAAGGGTTACAGAGCCATCCTCAATCGGGAATTTAAAACAAATCTTGCCATGAAGGCGAAGACTAGTGGCACGTCTTTCAGGGCCGACCTTGATAACTTCTCGCCAGCGAATACTACCGACGGTAACGGAGAAACGTACTGGGCAACCGACGATGACGTCACCACCGGTAGCCTGGAGGTTGAACTCTCCCGGAAACAACCCCTGAAATACATCGTACTGCAGGAGTACATCAAGCTGGGTCAACGTGTGAAGTCTTTCAGTGTCGAGTATTGGAGCGACAATAGCTGGAAGCCGTTGGTCAAGGGGACAACTATTGGATATAAAAGGATTTTAAAGATTGATCCCGTTGAAACTGAGAAAATAAGATTGAACATCGCAAGCGCAAAGGCTTGTCCTCTTATATCAAACATTGAGCTATACTAATTAAAAGGCGTGATATTACAGGTTGCCATGTTAATTCTCATGATCACCGGCTTCCAGGAGCCAGCGTCAGGGATTTATATTGTGCACACACCACCAAAAAAAGTACCCTGTGATCATGAGGGCAGAATGATCATAGGCAAAGCCAAGATATGCATCGCAAAAAAGCCAATCATTAATAAGGAAGGAATAACGTATGCCTCTGAAATAAAATACGATCCTGTATTCAAGCTACATTACATCGAGATTGGGTTGTCAACCAGTGCCAGCCAGGTGTTGAAAAAAACGGTCGCATCATTACCCGAGTCGAAGTTTGCGCTGGCCTTTGAAGGTGAAATTGTCTGTACTTTTTCCATCGCTCAGGAAGCTAACGTGCGCGCATTCCGGATCGGAGAAGACGTCTTGTTCAGTGATCTTACGATCATCCACGAAGCGCTTAGTAAGGTGAAATTCAATGAGAATTAACTTCTTTCAATTTGAATGATTTTGGAGTGGAAGGAACAAAAAATCTAGTTTTACTGCTATTATACTAAAATCAATCAGGCACAAGAAATGACGGAAACCGCTGACACCCGAACAACGTTTTTCGTGGACCTTTTACTTCCTGTACCTATTCCAAAACTGTTTACTTACAGAGTACCGCTGGTCATGAATGAAAAGGTCATGGTTGGTCAACGCGCTATCGTTCAATTTGGAGACCGGAAAATAATGACCGGCATCATCACCGAGATTCACGAACAGCCACCGGCGGAATACGAAGCAAAATACTTGCTGGAACTGCTTGATGATTATCCGGTTGTGACCGATGTGCAGGTCAGGTTATTCCGGTGGATTGCCGACTACTACCTCTGCACGCTAGGCGAGGTCATGAACGCCGCGCTACCAAGCGGATTGAAATTGAGCAGTGAATCTAGGGTCCAGATCCACCCTGGATTTAACCTGGAAGAGAGTACGCAACCATTCTCGGAAAAGGAGATTATGCTGCTCAAGCGCTTGGTCCATGAATCCCTCGAATATTCTGAGATCGCTTCCCTGCTGGAGGTCAAATACCTGTACAGTATACTGAAGTCATTGGTCGCCAAGGAAGCTATCATCCTGTACGAGGAAGTACGGGAGAAGTTCAAACCGAAAACAGTGCGCAAAATAAGGCTTGCGCAGAAATGGAACGATGGCGCCGCGCTCGAGTCACTTTTTGAATCGCTCGCGTCCAAGCCCAAGCAAGAAGCACTCCTCTTAAAATATCTGCAGGACGTTCCGCTGCTCAAGGATCCTGAGAAAAACAAGGCGGGCCTTACCAGGAAAAAACTTACAGGCGAGGATCTTTCAGAGTCATCATTGAACACCCTCATCAAGCACGGCATATTTGAGGAGTTCGAAGAGATCATGTCCCGGTTCGAAGACGAGCCCTCGCCAGATCACCACGTTATTCAACTCAACGTAGAGCAACAACAAGCCTACCATGAAATACTGAATCATTTCAAGGACAACAACACGTTGCTTCTTCATGGAATTACAGGGAGCGGAAAAACAGAGATTTACATACAGCTCATCAGACAAGCGCTTGAAGGAGGGTCGCAAGTACTATACCTGTTGCCCGAGATCGCGCTGACAACGCAGGTTGTGCAACGGTTGAAGAAGATCTTTGGTAGCAGCATGGGCATCTACCACTCGAGATTCTCGGACAATGAGCGGGTTGAAGTCTGGAATGGCATCCTGAATGGCAGATTCAAATTTGTGATCGGTGTTCGTTCCGCAATTTTTCTACCGTTTGATAATCTTGGCCTTATCATCGTCGATGAAGAGCATGACGGTTCATACAAGCAGCAGGAGCCCTCCCCCAGGTACCACGCACGTGACGTTGCGCTCGTGTTATCACAACTGCATCACGCCAAGGTATTGTTGGGGTCGGCAACACCCTCGCTGGAAACATACTACCAGGCCATGCAAAACAAGTATGGATATGTAAAACTGGACAAGCGATTTGGCGATGCGCAGTTGCCAGCGATCGTACTTGCTGATATGGGAGAAGCACGCAAGCGAAAAACCGTTAAAGGTGAATTTTCACAAGTCTTGTTATCGAACATAGAAGAAACACTCAAGAAGTCCGAGCAGGTGATAATCTTCCAAAACCGGAGAGGCTATTCGCCGATGGTAAATTGTGAAGACTGTGGTTGGGTGCCCAAATGCATCAATTGCGCTGTGAGCCTTACCTATCACCAGTTCAGGAATGCCATCATTTGCCATTATTGCGGCTACAAGGAAGCACTACCCGCGCAGTGTCCGGTGTGTTCTTCCCCGCGGCTCAAGACCGTTGGCTATGGCACTGAAAAGCTGGAGGAAGAATTGTCACTGCATTTTCCTGAGGCAAGGGTCCAACGCATGGACATGGATACTACCAGATCGAAGACTGGATATGAAACGATACTCAACCAGTTCGAAAATGGTGAGACAAACATCCTCGTTGGTACACAAATGGTGACGAAGGGACTTGACTTTGATCGCGTCAGCCTCGTTGGGATATTCAACGCAGATCGAATGATACATTTTCCTGATTTCCGTTCGTACGAGAGAGCCTTTCAACTCATCACGCAGGTGAGCGGACGCGCTGGCCGCCGCAATAAACCTGGAACTGTTGTCATACAGACGTCAAACACCAGTCACCCATTATTACAGACTATTCTAAAACACGATGAGAATGCATTTTACAGCGAGCAGCTGACAGACCGCAGAGAACACTTGTATCCTCCTTTTTCCAGGTTAGTCGAAATAACTGTTAAGCATACCGATAAGAAAGTCGTCCGGGAAGCAGCACAAGTCCTCTTTGACGACTTGCGTGCCATACTGACAGGAATAAGGATACTCGGCCCTGGCGAACCGATGATATCCAAAATCCGGAATCAATTTTTGATGGATATCCTCATCAAGATTCCCCGCGGCAGCAGCGCACTTGCAGAGATCAAGCATAACATCTTACTGCATAGCCAACAACTCATGAAAAACAAATCCTTTCGCAATGTCCGCGTACTGATCGACGTCGACCCAATCTAAAATTATCGGATCTACTAACCATCAACCTAGAACGGTAGCTATAAATCCCCTTCCCAACCAATTCCAGGCCAACGGCCTGAGGCCCCCACACGGGGCTCCCGTAACTCATAACTCATGACTCATAACTCATAACTCTTTTTCTTTTTCTTTCATGCTCCACCTAATCCCACCCAAAATGTGTTTTAAAAACTTTTCATCTTTATAATACTCCGCCTTGTGGCCCAGCGCCGTATAAAACTCTCTGCCTCCTTCGAATTCATGATACCAGGCGAGCGGAAAGTAATCGCCAAAAGTATTGCCCGGGTATTCAACTTTTTTGTCGTCTTTGATTGTAGTGAGGTCGGCGGCGAGCAATACGTGAATGTCTGGATTGAGCTGATTCGTATAGTAACATTCATCCTCCCATGCCCACGTATCACCTAAGAAAGTGGTCGACGCGTGCTTCTTGTCGATGACCTTAATAGTAAATTTTTGAAGCTCCGGATGTCTGACAAACTTTCCGCCGAGCATGGCTGAAAACCAAGGCCATTGACGTTCTGATCCCGAGGCAGAATGAATGCCCACAAAACCGCCACCGCCATGAATGTAGTTTACAAAAGCTTGTTTCTGTTCCTCGGTTTCAAATGCTTCATTGTTCGTACTGGAGAAAATAATACAACTAAAGGTTTTCATGTTCTCGGGGGTAAAAACGGCGGGGTCATCTGTGGACTGCGCGTCGTACCCGTTCTCCTTGCTCAACTTTTTAAGCGCTTCGACACTGGCTGCTATGTTTTCATGAACGTATCCTTTTCCGTTGTGGGTATAGATCAATATTTTTTTCGGCGACCTGATACTGCTGCTGAAAAGCGGTAACGCGATAAGAAGTAATGCGATTATTTTTTTCATTTGACGGTTGAATGACCTGCTAGACAGACTGAAAAACTAATAGTGAAAAGTGAAAAGTTGAGTGACCGAAAATTAACCAGTAAAAAGTGTATTGACCAGGCCAGCCGAATTTATTATCTGAATGGTTGCAGCCACCTCACTAGTTCAGTATATCCCAATCTTCATTCAATAAGGGTATCGCCTGATGCGCTGTCAGATCAAACTGGCAGGGGACAATCGACACATAGTTGTTCGCAATGGCCCATTCGTCATTGTCCTCGCCCTTGTCGAAGTTTACAAAGTTGCCCACCATCCAGAAATAACGTCGCCCATTGGGATCTACCCGCTCATCGAAGTCCTCCACCCACTTAGCGTTTGCCTGTCTGCATATCCTCACACCTTTCAGTGGCTCCGTCCTCCTGGGTGGAAAATTCACATTCAGCGCTACTCCCTTAGGCAGACCTTTTTCCAACACCTGTTTAGTTATGCTCCGGATGTATTCCATGGTATGCGAAAAGTCTGCGTCGTGCCCAAAGTCAGCCAGCGAAAAACCTATTGCAGGTGTGCCTTCGATAGCACCTTCGATGGCGGCCGACATTGTTCCGGAATACAGCACGCTGATGGAAGTATTGCTTCCATGGTTCACACCACTCACAATGATATCGGGTTGTCTGTTATCCTTGAGGACAAAGTGCCTTGCGATTTTAACACAATCTGCCGGTGTTCCCGAACATTCGAATGCTTTAACGCCTTCAAAAATAAAATTCTCTTCGAGCCGCAACGTTTCGCCTACTGTGATTGCGTGACCCATTCCGGATTGTGGACCGTCTGGTGCAACAACGATAACATCTCCCAATGTCTTCATGACATTGATCAAGGTTAAAATTCCTTTTGAGGTAATACCATCATCATTGGAAACAAGGATCAGGGGCTTCATGCGTCGGGGAACAATAGAATAAATGAGAGGTCAGCTGGAGACTAAATCGAATTGTAATATGCTACAATTCTGGCAAAATCATATTTATCGTCGTATTTGAGCCTGTTGGATTTGATGTACTTCTCCACTTCATCCGATTTCTTACCCATCAGGTTAAGGAGGTCCCCTTTGTTGCCGGTGAATTCCGATATATTTCCTTTTTCATCCAGGAAAAAAAACTTATTGACCAGCACCTGCCTCGAATAGGATCCCAAATAATATGGAGAAGAGTATGTTTTGTACTCTATGGCCTCGCGCGACAACAAGGTCATCCTTCCCTCCACCAGCAATTCAAAAAATACAGGTGCCTTGTAACCTGTCGGATTATTATAGGGAAGTGCAAAGAATTGTCTGTACTTCCTCACAGACGTGTCAAAGATCTCAAAGAACAATACCTTGCGCACACTGAAAGCTTCCGTGCGCTTATCCGGAAAGTTGTACTGGATCAGATCTTGCTGAAGATCATACTTGATCTCTCCCTTCAGCGTATCTCCTTCCAGCAACACGACCTTGCCTTCGTGCCACATCTCGGAAGGGAATTGCTGCGCCTTTGATGTGAAAGTCATCAACTGCAGCGTGATTAATAAGAGTAACGCAGCCAGCCCTTTGCCAAGCTTAAGGATTTTCCAACGCCGACTCATGAATGCTTCAATATTGTGTGTCCTAACTTATCACGCTTTGTCATCAGGTACTTCTCATTATGAGGGTTTGGAACGATCTCGATCGGTACATTGTCTACGATTTCCAATCCATAACCCATAAGTCCCACACGCTTCTTGGGGTTATTCGTAATTAGCCGGATCTTGGTTATACCTAAGTTACGAATAATCTGAGCGCCTATGCCATAATCGCGTTCGTCCATATCGAAGCCAAGTTTAATGTTGGCCTCTACTGTGTCCAGCCCTTCTTCTTGCAATTTATATGCCCTTAACTTGTTCAATAACCCAATACCTCTTCCCTCCTGCTTCATATAAAGCACAACACCTTTTCCTTCTCTGTCCACCATTTCCATTGACTGATGCAGCTGGGATCCGCAATCGCATCTGCATGAACCGAAAATGTCTCCGGTAACGCATGACGAATGGACGCGTACGAGCACCGGCTCGTCTTTCTCCCACGTACCCTTCACTAACGCGAGATGTACTTCATTGGTATTTGTCTGATCAAATGCGATAAGGCGGAAATGTCCGTGGTCGGTAGGCATGTCCACTTCCACCTCGCGGCGAATCAGCGACTCCTTTTGTATGCGGTACTCTATCAGGTCCTTTATCGATACCAGTTTGAGTTGGAACCGTTCGGCAACCTGCACGAGGTCTGGTAGCCGGGCCATGCTTCCATCCTCATTCATAATCTCCACCAGGACTCCCCCGGGTTTGAATCCGGCAAGTCGGGCAAAATCAATGGCCGCTTCGGTATGACCGGATCTCCGGAGAACACCACCGCGTTTAGCTTTTAAGGGAAAAATATGACCTGGCCGGCCAAGCTCTTCTGGCTTTGTATCAGGATCAACGAGGGCCCTGATTGTCCTGAAGCGATCGTGCGCCGATATACCCGTGCCGCATCCGTGGCCCAGCAAGTCGACAGACACAGTGAAAGGTGTTTCATAGACTGCGGTATTCGCACCAACCATAAGGTCTAGTCCTAACTCCTCGCAACGGTCTTCGATTAGTGGCGCACAGATCAGCCCTCTCCCATGCGTAGCCATGAAATTTACGATCTCCGGCGTAATGCATTCAGCGGCGCAGATGAAATCACCCTCGTTCTCCCGATCCTCGTCGTCGACGACAATGATGACTTTCCCGTTCTTGATTTCTTCAATGGCTTCCTCGATGGTATTCAGCTTGATCGCGTTCATAATGTGTCGTAAATTCAATTGATCTAAACAAGAAAACTGAAAGGTATGTTCCGCAATGGCGTGGTCGGTTTATGGCGTGCTATTTCGGTACCACAATGCCCAGCAGCGTCGCAAGCTCCTTTTCTGCTCCTTTCAGTTGCTCATGTATCGTAAAGTATTTCTCAAGATCTTCTTCGTTGGCAGCGTTCTTCATCTGCTGGAGATTGTCTTCGGTGAGTTTCTGGATTAACCTGAATTTCAAACGAAGCACGTTGGTGAATGCCATATCGTGCAATACTTCTTTTTCGTGGGGAACGTGAATGCGATACTTATCACTCCAATGCTTACTGGTCTCATAGCGCTGGGTTGTTAGCTCCGCCACAGCCTGTTTAACAGCTTCAGAACCATGTTCCATAAAGTGGAGGGTATCGATCACCTTGCCAGTATGGGCTCCTTCTTTGAAGTGCCGGTAAATCTCCTTGTAAACGGGATTTGTAAACTCCACATCTTCCAATTCTGTCATCATGAAGTCAACCAAGCGCTCGTCGTTATAATGGCTCTCGGCGTAGTTCAGCAACAATCGCATAGACTCCCGCTCCTGCCGCTGCACAACGGTTGAAATATCGGTCGGGGCCTCCGGTTCTTCCTTTGGAACAGGAAGCTGTTGAATCTCCTCCCTGACTTTGTCCTGGTCTTTCTTTTTACGCTCGCCAATAACAATCTTGTTGAGTTCGGTCACCAGTACCGTCTCAGGCATTTTTAGCAACTGGCTCGTTTCCTGGATGTATACCGAGCGCTTAATGGCATCGGGGATCAGGGAAATGCTGGTGACAATGTCTCTGATCGCGTCGGCTTTTTTAACAGGATCGTGCGCGGCTTCCCTGGAATACAGGTCAATTTTGAACGAAATAAAGTCCTGGCTATGATCGGTTAAGAACTGTTTGAAGGCGGTACTTCCGTGCTTCCTGGAGTAGCTGTCCGGATCCTCGCCGTCGGGTAGCAGCACAATTCTTACGTTCAGACCGCCTTTGAGGACAAGATCAATTCCGCGCAACGCCGCCTTGATTCCGGCCGCATCTCCATCGAATAAGACCGTTACATTTTCCGAAAACCTGCGAATGAGCTTGATCTGCTCTTCGGTTAAGGCCGTGCCTGATGACGCAACAACATTGTCAACATCGGCCTGGTGCATGGAGATAACATCCGTATAGCCTTCAACCAGGTAGCAGAATCCTTCTCGTCGAACGGCGTTCTTGGCCTGAAAAAGTCCATAGAGAACGTTGCTCTTGTGATATATTTCCGTTTCCGGAGAGTTGATGTATTTGGGCTGGTCCTTCTCCTTGCCGAGCATTCGCGCACCAAACGCGATGACTTTTCCGGCCAGATTATGAACAGGGAAAATAACCCGCCCCCGAAAGCGGTCGTATACGCGGCCTCCCTCCTTGCGAATGATCAGTCCGGCTTTTTCCAGCATATCTTCGCTGTAGCCCGCGGCCAATGCTTTCGATTTCAGGCCATCCCATTCGTTCAGGCTGTACCCCAGTTCAAATTTTTCAATGGTGCGGTCATTGAAACCGCGTTCGCGAAAATAACTCAGGCCAATACTTCTGCCCTCGTCCGTTGCTGATAGCAATTCCTTGAAATACTCTTTGGCATAGTTCATTGCGATGTACAGACTATCGCGATCGCTTTGTACATCGGGTGCCTGGAGTGCCAGGGATTCTTCCTTTACCTCTACGCCGTATTTTTTTGCGAGATACCGGAGGGCCTCGGCATAGCTCATGCCTTCATGCTCCATTACAAAGCTTATTCCATCGCCTCCCTTTCCGCTGCTGAAGTCCTTGAAAATGCCCTTAGAAGGCACCACGTAAAAGGACGCTGTTTTTTCGTTGGTAAACGGGCTGAGCGCTTTGTAATTCTGTCCTGATCGCTTTAGCGTGACGAAATCACCGATCACATCTACAATGTCGAGACGGTTCTTGATTTCATCTATAGTTTCCCGGGATATCACGCGATTTTCAGCAAAAGATCAGACGATCAAAACTTTGTTCCAAAGATACTGGTTCACTGCTTAAAACGATTATCTGATACCCTATTAACCATTGCCTCTTTCAGAGTAAATTGCGCCCAACCGGCAAAATAAGCTTCAAATTAATGAGTTTTAACGCATCTGACATCCTTAGTGCCCTATCGAAAGTGGAAGACCCCGATCTCAAACGGGACTTGGTCAGCCTAAACATGATAAAGGATGTTTCGGTGACTTCGGACACGGTAAGCTTTACAGTTGTGCTGACAACCCCGGCGTGCCCGTTGCGGGAAAAGATCAGGCAGGATTGCGAAGAGGCCGTAGAGGCAGTGGTCGGCGCCAACGTTAAGATCAACATCAACATGACCTCCACCGTGACGACGCAGCGTCAGAATGCTCCGCTGCTGCCAGGCGTTAAGAATATTATCGCCGTCGCATCGGGTAAAGGAGGTGTGGGCAAGTCTACAGTCACTACTAACCTTGCAGTTGGTTTGGCACAAACAGGCGCCAAAGTTGGACTCATTGATGCTGACATTTTTGGACCTTCGATCCCCACGATGTTCAACTGCGAGTTTGAGCAGCCGTCCGTGAAGCAGGTGAATGGCAAGAACATCATCATTCCCATTGAACAATATGGTGTCAAACTTATCTCAATAGGATTTCTGACGCCACCAGATAGCGCTGTTGTATGGCGTGGTCCGATGGCAAGCGCGGCACTCAAGCAATTTTTCAGCGATGCCGATTGGGGTGACTTGGATTACTTGCTTATTGACCTGCCGCCAGGTACCAGTGACATACACCTTACAATGGTGCAGACCGTACCAGTGACGGGCGCCATTATTGTAACCACGCCACAGAAGGTAGCGCTTGCCGACGCCAACAAAGCCATGGCAATGTTCAGACAACCTCAGATCAACGTTCCTATTCTGGGTATCGTTGAGAACATGGCATATTTCACACCTGAGGAGCTTCCGAATAATAAATATTTTATTTTTGGCCAGGGCGGTGGAAAGAACTTGTCGGAGAAATACAATGTTCCATTGCTCGGGCAGGTTCCGTTGGTGCAGGGTATTCGCGAAAGTGGCGACAGCGGGTTGCCTGCAGTACTGAAAGACGGGATCACGGCGGATGCTTTCAGGGATCTTTCAAAATCGCTGGCGCGCCAGATTGCCATCAGAAATGCTAACTTTGCACAAACACAACGCGTAGAATTAAAAGTATAATGAGCACAGCAACCCTCGAATTGAGTCGTAAGATCGAAGCCTCCCTTGATTCCATCCGCCCTTATCTGAAGGCAGATGGCGGCGATGTCAAAGTAAAAGACATCAGCGATGATCATGTGGTCAAGCTTGAATTCATTGGAGCTTGCGGTAATTGCAGCATGTCGACAATGACTTTCAAAGCAGGTGTGGAGGCGGCCATCAAACGGGACGTTCCCGAGATCAAATCAATTGAGGTTGTGAACCTCATTCCGCTGAACCTCTAGGTTCGACTGACATCCCGACATTCAGGCATCAAAAAAAAATTACACTTTCCGTAAGAGAAAATCCGTTTGGCGTAGGCCATCCGGCTTGTGTTTACGTTTTACTTCAAAAACACAAGACAATGAAATTTTCCCTCCACTTTCGTCGTCCACGAATTGTCATTACTGCATCAACAACGATGCTGGCTGTTGCCGGCCTTGTCTGTTTGTCATTTACTTTTAAGGCTGTACCAGGTCCGATATGGAATCAGCTTGGAATCTCGGAACGGACCGGCACCGAGAACATTAAGAAAAGTTTTCTTGAAGGATATCTATACTCTTACGGAGCGTCCGCGGCCAAGAAAATCGCCGTTGGAGATCGCGTTGGTGTTGCCAACGAAGTCCTTAGCTACTGTAAGCAATATGTGAGCAGCCCCGCATTCAAAAGTGAATATGATCTCGCCCGGGAAGAGCACAAACCCGTGCAACCACAGAATCCAAAAACCAGAGATGCGATTAAAGCCGAGCAAATTGCAACGTTGAATAAGTCGATCGAAGAAGGAGAAAAGAGTATGAAGACATTGCCGGCTGATTTGATAGCACCTTTTCAGGAAGTTCAGCAAATGCTGAAGGATCAGATCAAGGAGTACGAAGAACCTGAGAGTGTTATGTTGACAATGCTTGTCGACGGCGAAAACTTCAACTATAAAAATGCCATGCAGCAATACGAAAATGATTTGAAAGCGTGGGAGAAGAATTATCCAGAAGACCAGATGGAAATGGTGAAACAAAGACTTAATAAATTTCTGACGTTGACGGCAGATGTTGATTACAACGCTCCCTTGCGCGAAGAATACAGGATGAAAAAATTTGTTAATCCGGCATATGAGAAAAAGCCTGCAGAATGGAAGATGGCCTATCGCTCTGGCAAACCTGTAGTCGAAACCGCCCGCACCTTTGCGAAAGAATGGTTAACTGAGTTACCCTAAAGCACTGGGAATTTGTTGTCATCGCGAAGCCTGAACCAGTTAAATTCCAAAACAGACATCAGTGAACACCTGTGGAGGGCGGCGAATCTTCGCCGCCTTCGATAAGTTCCTTCAGGATGAGAAGGCCTTCTTCATACTGATCAATGATATTTCTCTTCAACAACAGCCAGGAAGCCTTGTTGCGCAATCCACCGTTCACACCTTCATAGATCCACGTTACCCTGGTTTTTTCTCCCTCCTGTTTGAGGATGATGTTGCTGTAAATAGTTCCGTTGAAATTCTTGAACGTGAGTATTTTTAAACCACTGCCTGGTCGCTCTTTATTCCAGGGTGACCACTCGCTGAAACTTTGAGAAAGCTCCAGTTGTGCTGTTATGGCTTCCGGAGTTCCACGGATCATAATGGATCTTTCTATGTAGGCTTTTTCAGGCTGAAGCAAGATAACAGCAAAGGCTATTGAACTTAGCACCGCGATCACAATAACAGTCGTTTTCAACACCTTCATACCGAATGAAGATAGAGAATTTATCAAGCTCCCAAAAATGGTTTTCCTTATGCACGGATCCAGACTGTAGCCCCAATTAAGGGATGGGTCTAAATGACAATGCCAGTTTGCCCGTTCTGTCCATTCATTCTCAAACTAAATGGGTTACTCTTCCTATATTTGTTTGATATATATTACTGTATTCAACCTGGACTCTTGTGCGGACGGTCATACGCTTATGTAGCTACCTGTTTTTATTTGTTTTGATAACAATGACTGTGCTGGTTAAAGCACAAGTTCGATGCGGAACCGTTGAATACACGAAGCTGTTGCGCGATACTCGAAACGTTTTAGAATCAAGGGAACAATTTGAGGAGTGGATGGTCCGGAAACGGGTGGACCGCATTCGACGCTCGGAATCTGGCAGAACCAAGACGATACTGCAGATCCCTGTTGTGGTGCACGTCATCCACAACGGCGAGGCCATCGGGACCGGTAAAAACATTCCTGATGCGCAGATCCTTTCACAGATCGCTGTCCTTAACAAGGACTACAAACGTCTCAACGCCGATGCTTCATCTACCCCGCCGGAATTCGCTCCCCTCGCTGGCGCATTTGAGGTAGAATTTGTATTGGCCAAACAGGATCCCGAGGGTGTAGCAACAACCGGCATCAATCGCGTAAAGGGAACGAAAAGCTCGTGGTCCATGAGCGACAATTACCAGCTCAAGGCATTGAGCTATTGGCCAGCAGAAGACTACCTGAATATCTGGGTTTGTAATTTGACGGACTTCCTGGGCTATTCGCAATTTCCGGTATCGGCATTGCCAGGCCTTGAGGATGCGTCAACCAATCGACTTACCGATGGCGTCGTAATTGCATTCAACGCATTCGGATCTATCGATGACGGTGCGTTTGCTCTGCAAACAAACTATAATAGAGGCCGGACTGCCACACATGAAGTAGGGCATTTTTTTGGACTCAATCACATTTGGGGTGACGACGACAATGCCTGCACCGGTACGGATAATGTTGACGACACCCCCAACCAGGCTGGAGAAACCGGAGGCTGTCCGACACATCCACGCGTTACCTGCGATGTGGTCTCAATGTTTCAAAACTATCTCGATTACACCAATGATGTTTGCATGAATTTGTTTACGCACGGGCAGGTTGACAGAATGCAAACCGTTATCGATAACAGTCCGCGAAGGGCCACCTTGCCATCGTCGCACGGCTTGCTACTGCCGCTACCCGTCGTGAACGACCTGGGAATAAAGTCGATCGTGCGCCCTGGAGAAGGAGAATGTTCCGGTAATTTTAACCCCGTAGTTGAAGTCCGGAACTACGGCAGCAATGTTATCAATAGTGCGAAGGTCAGGCTAACGAAGGATGGTGCGACCATAGAAACGAAAGACGTGGTGTTTAGCCCAGCCCTGGGGTTGCTCGAGTTCACCAATGTCCCGTTCTCCTCAATTAACCTTGCCAGCGGACTGCACAACGTAAAGTTTGAAATACTCCTAACAAACGGGGCCAGCGACGGACAAACCTCCAATAACATTTCATCTCAAGACGTAGAGATACCAGAAGACATCTCGCTTCCTTTTATCGAAACCTTCAATACGCTGCCGGCTGGCTGGAATATCATGAATCCCGATCAAAACATAACATGGCATCTTGCTGCCACTGGCAATGGATCGAATAGCTCGTTAAAAGTCGACTTGTACAACTATGAGGATCACATTGGTGAAGTCGATGCATTGATCACGCCAGTATTCGATCTGTCCACCGCGCCAGCGGCTTTGCTGAAATTCGATGTGGCTTACGCCCAATTCCAATCAAGCAACGATGGCTTGAAGGTTATTCTCTTGGCTAACTGCAATACCGACATTGAAGCCGGAACAAAGGTCTACAGCAAATTCGGTTCAGTGTTGGCTTCGACAGCGGCGGCGAGCGATGAGTTTACGCCCACTTCAGCGTCAGACTGGCGGACCGAGATCATTGATCTTAGCGCATATGCCGGCCAGGGAAATTTTCAACTTGCATTCGTTTCGTACAATGATTGGGGCAATAATATTTACCTGGATAATATCGGACTGACGACGTCGCCTATACATGACATTGTGCTAAAGGATATCATTGCCCCCTCGCCAGTGACGTGTGACAACAATCCAAACCTTCAATTGACAATACGCAATGCAGGAACACTTATCTCATCGTTGAAGGTGATCACCACCGTAAATGGTACAGAAAATGTTCAGACAGTGTCGAATCTTGATTTCCCCGGCAATACAACGATGAGTTTTTTATTAGATCCACTTGACCTTTCTGAGGGAACAAATGATATTTCAATTGAAATCACAGAACCAGATGGCGCGCTGGATTTTTCGCCAGATGATAATACGCTTGCGTTGAAAACTGTGGTCAATAGTTCCTCCGACGCAATTCCCATCCGAGAAAATTTCGAAGACAGCTACGATCAATGGACAATCACTAATCCTCACGAAGGAATGAATTGGGAGGAGGCAACCATCAATTCAAACACAGCGCTTTACGCAAATGGTTATGACAACAGCATTTCCGGAGATGAACTGTGGTTGGTTAGCCCTACCCTGGACTTCAGTTCGGTAGAGGGAGCATCTTTGTTTTTTGATCAATCTTATGGCTATGCTGAGGGTACTTCTGACATGCTATTAATTCTTGCATCGTTCAATTGCGGGAATACTTTTTCGGACACGTTATATACTTCGTCTGGAAGCGGACTGGCCAACGGAAGGCTCAGTGAAAGCAGCTGGAAGCCCGCTGGCGGAGACGATTGGGTGAGAAAATCCCTGATGCTGCCATCCCTTGTCGGACATAGTGATGTTCGATTAGCATTTGTATTCGTGAACGACAACGGGAATAACCTTTATATCGACAATATCGAATTCTTCACTTCCAATGACCCGCTCAGGATTGATGAGGTCTTTTCTGTATATCCGAATCCAATAACCGCTGGCACCGCCCGAGTCACGTTCAACCTCCCATTGAAGAGTGCCGTCGAGGTGGATTTCATCGATGGACTTGGAAAGGTATTGACCACAGAAAAATTGACTGACATCCTGAACCAAACCTACTCATTCGATATGTCCGGCTCCGCGTCCGGTACATACTTTGTGAGAATAATAACGGACGACAAGACATACTACCGCAAGATCATGCTCATCAAATAGGGTGTCTTCACAGTCTGGATCTATCAATCAATTTGTCTGAACTAAACTTGGGGTTGAAAACCGTTCCCTGTTTTCTGTATCTTGCGTCAAATTAATGTAATGTTGCCTCACACGGCACCGCCAACTCATAACTCATAACTTATAACTCATAACTCTCCTTCATGGCGAATAAAAAGAAAGTAGCGATCCTCTATGGTGGTCGTTCAGTTGAACACGCTGTATCTGTCAATTCGGCCCGCAACATTTTTGAGTACATCGATAAAAAGAAATTTGATGCCATACCCATTGGCATTGCGAAAGACGGACGATGGTTTCTAACGTCAGACGTGTCGCGCGAGATCGAAAAGGGAATTTCGCTGGGAATTGTCCTCGATCCAGGGAATCCCTCCTTCATTAAGCTGGACTCAGGGGAACGGTTTAATGTTGATATCGCATTTCCGGTCCTGCACGGTACTGATGGAGAAGATGGAAGTATTCAGGGTTTGCTTAAGGCAATGGAACTTCCCATGGTTGGCACTGGTGTGCTTGGGTCTTCGTTGTCCATGAACAAGATCGTCGCGAAGCGTCTGTTGAAAGAGGCAGGCCTGCCCGTCACTGATTTTCTCACCTTCCGCTTTGAAGAAAAAGAAAAAATAAGCTTTGCATCCATCTCAAAAAAACTGGGACTACCGTTCATGGTTAAGTCTGCGAGTCTCGGATCCTCGGTAGGTATAACGAAGGTGAAAACAAAAAAAGACTTTCAGGGTGCTATTGATGAAGCCTTCAAGTACGATAGTGAAATGCTGGCAGAGAAATTCATCACCGGCCGTGAAATTGAATGCGCACTGTTGGGAAACAATCCCGTTGAGGCTTCTCTTCCGGGTGAGATCGTGATCAGTAAGGCTTATGAGTTTTATACATTTGATGCAAAATATGTCGATCCCAAGGCGGTCCGGATCGACGTCCCCGCGAAACTTCCCAAGGCCACTGCTGAAAAGATCAGAAAAATCTCCCGCAAGGCGTACGAAACACTTCATTGTGAGGATTTCTCCCGAATCGACTTATTCCTGGACAAAAAGGGAAATGTGTATATCAATGAAATCAATACTATTCCGGGTTTCACGAATTCCAGTATGTATCCCATGATGTGGAAGGATCGCGGTGTAAGTTTTTCTGACCTGATTACACGACTGCTCAACCTTGCGCAACAGCGTTACGACAGCGGTAAACGTATCGAACGGGATTTTGAATCTGGTCTCAAATTCTAAAGAGTATATTTACTGTATTTGGCGGAGCGAGCTTGCCAAAGTTTTTTAATAAGGGATAAACTCACAGCAACGGAGTGACCAAAGCTCAATCATTAAGGGATTATGAAATTTGATATTAGAAAATTAAAGACGGACACGCTGGGTGGGCTACTCCTTCACATACTGTTGGCAGGCAGCTTCCTGTTACTGCTTTTTATACTTTACTTTTTTGCTTACCTGCCCAGCACGACCAATCATGGAGAAACGATAACCGTTCCAAGCATTGAGGGCATGCAGATCGCACGACTGGAAGACTTCCTTGTCAAAAGAAACCTGCGATTTGAAGTCAACGATTCGGCGTATTCATCCGAGTATCCTCCTTTAACTGTCCTCCGCCAGTATCCACAGGCGGGATCGAAAGTGAAGGAAGGTCGTAAGATCTTTATCTCTGTCAATCGGTTAACCCCCCCTACGGTACCTGTCCCGGCCCTGGTTGACGGATCGGTAGTGAATGCAGACGCCGTGCTCCGCAGCAACGAGTTGAGGCGTGGTAACATCGAACTCGTGGCGGGCCCTTTCAATATTGTCAAGGAGATGAAGTACAAAGGCAATAAGATTGAAGCGGGAGATCCCGTGCCCAAGGGTGCTGTGATCGATCTGGTGGTTATGGACGGAGGAAGTGGCAAGGACTTTCCGGCACCTGACAATCTTGGCGCAACACTTGAAGACGCCAAATTCGTGATCTTTGGAAACAATCTCAATCTTGGTGATGTACACATCATCGGAGATACCACTGGCGGAGGCGTAGTGCTGAAACAAAAGCCAGCCCCAAATCAAAATATTAAGGTGGGTGACGTCGTTGAACTTTGGATCGGCAGGCCTGGTACCGAATTGCCTGATGAAGATCTCGAAAATTAATGATCGTGCACGGCAGAGAACGGAACGCCATTCTATTCAAGTCCCTACTGCTTACCGTTGCAGCCATCATTCTTTTGAGTAGTCACGTTGTCGGGCAATTGAAGCAATTTCCTTTGCCGGTCAACGGCGCTTCCAAAAGCTCAAAGACACAAAGCACTTCAGCAAGAAGTCAGGAATTGCAGCCGAGGAAACTGCCATTCTGGGAGGATTTTTCGGCAACACCTGTGGGTGTAGCTGGCAATAAAAAATCAAACTATCCGGTCGACTCGCTTTGGGTTAACAATAAAACGATTTGGATAAATAACGGAATTGGCATTAATCCCCCATCCTTGAACGTTGCGACCTTCGACGGTTTGGATTCTGCCTTTCTTCCATATTCCAATCAGGTGCTTCCAAACGGTTTTCGAGACAGTCTCGTTTCCCAGCCAATTAACATGGGTGAAGCTGATGTAACATTGGCTGAACGAACTTCAGTATACCTGAGTTTTTTTTACCAGTGGGAGGGCAATGGTGAAGCGCCCGATGCAACTGATTACTTGCTAGTGGAGTTTAAGAACAGCTTGCAAAAATGGGAACCGGTTATGACCATATTCCCAAAGGCCTCATTTTCACGAAGTGTCTTCTATGACACATTGATCAAAGTTGAGGGGGACCAATTTTTTCACGATTCATTCCAATTCAGATTCAAGAACTATGGGCGTCTATCGGGTCCGTATGATACCTGGAACGTGGATTACATCTATCTCAACAAGAACAGAAGTGTCACCGACACCGACTTTCCGGATCAGGCCATCTCTTCCACCCTCACAAGTCTTTTCAATAAATATCAATCTATCCCATACGATCACTTCCTGAATTCAAGTGCGATCCAAAGTCCGACGTTTGATGTGTTCAACGGCCTGAATGATTTTACGGATCTGACTTATCTGACGGAAGCAACATTCTTAAATTATGATAGTGGTTTGGTTACAGAAACGTTCATCAGCAACCTGGGCGTTAACGATACTTCCGCCATTAACGACGATGGCAGTGGTATCATCTTTCCATTGGAAAAAAGAACTGTAACCATGCAATATGTTCCTTCAGCCTCTGCGTCTGATCAATTTGATCCAAAGTCAGATTCCGTGTGGGTAAAGCTTAAGGTAAAATTGTTTACCGGCGACACATTCGACCCAAAAACCTCCGGCCTGGCAAACGACTATGACCTCAATTATCTTCCGATCGACTTTCGTGCGAATGACACGATTAGCGCCAATTATTTCTTGAATGACTATTATGCCTATGACGACGGTGTCGCAGAATACGCGGCAGGTTTGACGCAGGCGGGTAATCGTGCGGCTGTACTTTTTGAAATGCTCACGTCGGAACCCGATACCCTGGTAGGCATTGATATCTACGTACCGGACTATGGTCTAAGCAGTAACCTGACCACCGACTTTTACATTTACAACGATAAGGATGGCTTACCAGGCGACGTACTTTACGCCATCCCCAGCGTCTCTGTTCAACGAAAAGGTTTGAATGTTTTTCAAGGAATTCGCATAGGGGAACCATTCCTTGTAACCTCAAAATTTTATGTCGGCTGGAGAGCGCCTGTGGGTGGCGTTTTGAAGCTTGGCCTGGATTACAACAACGATGCCGGCGATAAAATCTATGTGAATACCAATGGCAGTTGGGTCAATAATGACGACATCAACGGCAGCCTTATGATAAGGCCAGTTTTTGGAAGCGGTAAAATTATTCTTGGCGTACCGGAAGAAGAAAGTATTGTTGGCGTCTTTCCAAATCCAAACCATGGAGAGTTCAACATCACCGGTGATTTTGACAAACTTTACATCGTAAACAGTACAGGCCAGGAAGTTCCATTTCAGCTTCAGTCCAATGGCTCATCCCACAAAGTTAATCTCCAACATCCTGCTTCAGGATTGTATCTGATAAAAATGCAACAGGGAAATAAACTTCGTTCAGCTAAGATCATTGTGAAATAAGTTTCTAGATTCGCTTTAGTCAACCAAAGCGTTCGGAAACATGGCTGAAATTCTCCCTCTCCGCCCCTGGCGATATAACCACGCATTGGATAGCGAGATCGATTCGCTCGTTTCACCACTGTTTGATGTGGTGTCTGAAAAACAACGTGAAGCGCTGTATAGAAATCCCCTGAATAGTATCCATTTATCTGTACCACGAGATGCCGATGCGGATGGTGCGGCGCACATGTTTAACGAGTGGAAGAAGAATGGGACCGTCAGCAGGGATAGAGTATTTGGGATCTATGTTTACTACCAATACTTCAGCCTGCCAGGATCTTCAAGAGAACATTGCCGTAAGGGTTTCATCACACACATCAGGGTTCACGAATGGAACGATCGTGTGATCCTGCGTCACGAAAATACGATCCCCGACGCTGTAAATGATCGCATTGAATTGCTGGAAAAAACGAAGCTGCACGCCAGCGCCACGCATGGACTATATACAGACAGCGAGCAGGAGCTTGAGAAGTATATGGACCTTGCCATCGCCGATCCCATCTATGAGACTGAGGATTATCAAGGTGTACGTGACGTGCTGGCCGTCATCCACGACGCCGTCATCGTCCAGCGCTTCATCGACGTGATCGCTCCGCAGCAGATCATCCTTGCCGATGGTCATCACCGGTACGAAGGATCCATACAATACTATTTGAAACAAAAAGCGCTCAATGCCCAACACACGGGAAAGGAGGGTTACAACTATCACCTGATGTACCTGACCAATACTGCGGGAGAAGATCTGCAGATATTGCCAACCCATCGCGTAATCCGCCAATTGCCGGATCTTGATGAAAAATTGTTGCTGGCAAAACTTGCAGAATTTTTTTCGATACGGCCAGTAGAAGATGTACATACTTTAAACGAGGTGATCACCGGTAAGCAGTGGACATTTGGACTTATTTTCCCTGAAAATGCGTATAAGATCACGCTCAAGCCCGAGATGTTTCCGTCGCTTTCCTGGCCATTTCCCGACCTCATCAAAAAACTGGACCTTACTGTGATGCATTATTTTATCATAGAGAAAGCACTGGGCATTCCGGGAAAGCAGCAACGCAAAAGCCACAACATTGATTTTGACAGGAGCTTTTCAGATTGCCTGAAGCGGGTCATTCAGCATGATGCTCAGTTGGCCATCATAACAAATGAGGTGACCATAGAAGACGTTAGGCGCGTTTGTGCGAGCGGTTATACGATGCCTCAAAAATCAACTTATTTTTATCCAAAAGTGATAGGAGGATTTTTGTTTTCATCCATCAACGAGGAAGATTTCAAAGCTCCGGCCTACGCACCTTTTCAATAAACGAATATGATCACGCTAAACCGGCCATTGATACTTGCCTCCAGCAGCCCGCGGAGACAGTACCTGATGAAGGAAGCTGGGTTCAACTTCAGGGTTGAAAAACCTGAAGTTGAAGAATCCTTTCCAAAGGATCTTCCGCTCGCACAAGTGGCACGATACCTGGCAGAAAAAAAAGCTGAATACTTCAGGCTTTCGATGAAAGAAGAGATCATTGTAACTGCAGACACGGTGGTGATCCTGAATAATACAATAGTCAACAAACCATCAGATCGCGATGAAGCAATCTCGATGCTGTCGGCGCTATCCGGTAATACTCACCTGGTCATGACAGGGGTGTGCATTTTGTCCAAGGAAAAGGAAGAATCTTTCGATGATACAACAACCGTAAAGTTTCAGGCGCTCTCAGCGCAGGAAATAGAATATTATGTTGATACGTTCGAACCTTATGATAAGGCAGGCGCCTATGGTGCGCAGGACTGGATTGGCATGGTGGCCATAGAAACTATCTCGGGAAGTTATTTTAATGTGATGGGTTTGCCGATTCACAAAGTGTACCAGCACTTAAAGACATGGAGTGAAAAGTGAATAGTGAAAGCCTAACAATAGACGTCCGTCAATTTCGTCGACTAACATTTCACCTTTCACCATTCACTTTTCACTCTCTGCATTTCGTACAGCTCTAGTAATTCCTTTGCGATCATGGCGGGCGCGAACCTGGTGACGAATTCCTTGCCTTGTGCGATCATTTGTTGGCGAAGTGACTGATCACCAATCACCCTGGAGATCTGGAAAGCAAGTTCGTCTTCGCGTGTCGGCTCGACATAAATTGACCCGGGACCTCCTGCCTCCCGAAAGCACGAGCCTGTTGACGTAATCACCGGCACCCCTGATTCAAGCGCCTCGACAACAGGAATTCCGAACCCCTCAAAAATAGACGGATAAAGGAAAACCAAAGCACCCTGATATAAACCTGGCAAATCGTCAAATGGAACACCATGGATAAAGATCAGAAGAGGTGACAGGTTAAGCTTCGCGGCCACGTTCACAACCTCATGCTTATACGCCGTTTCCCGTCCCACGATAACCAATGGCAATCTCGCCGTTTCTGGCAGGAGTGCCATCGCCTTTATTGCTAAAATAATATTCTTCCTTTCTTCAACCGTTCCTACATTCAGCATGTACTCTCCAGGCAGTCCATACTTCTTTCTGCTGTAGTGAAGTGCTTCAGGTGAAAGAATTTTCCGGAATTGCGGGTGGCAGCCCTGGTAGATCACTTTGATCCTTGATGCAGGGACGTCAAGATAGCTCATCAGGTCTTCAGCGGTTTGCTGACTAATAGCGATGATTTCGTCCGCCACTTTACACGCATGCGACATTTTCGCGCGATAAATGCTGGCGTCGATAGACGAGTAGAGCTTAGGGAATCGCATGAAGATCAAATCGTGAATGGTTACCAACTTGCGAATCCCAGATGGGAGTTGGTGAGGAAGCTCCTGGCTCAGTCCGTGAAATACAGATAGCGTCTTCACACTTGCGTCTTTGCTTAGGCCCCAAGTTCTCCATAAACTTGATGTTCCCGTGAGCGTATACAGCAACGGTGGCGTGTGTACACTCACTTGCCCATGCTCGGTAATATAGAAAGTATCCGGATGATCTTTCCGGCGGGGTGTATACAATAAGTATTGATGCTGCGCGGCGTGATCTATCAATGCGTTAACAACAAAGCGACTGTAATTTCCTAAACCCGTGAAATTATTAAACAGCCGCTTCGCGTCGAAACCGATTCTCACTTCGGATACGTCTTTTTATACAATTCGATGCTTTGTTCTATGATCTCCATCGCCTTTTGCTTCGATTGAAATTCGTCGACAACCACCTTCTTGTTTTCAAGTGTTTTATAATTTTCAAAGAAGTGTTTCACCTCTTGCAAAAGATAGTTAGGCATGTGATCCATGTCTTCAATATGACTTACACTGACGTCTTGCAGTGCCACTGCAATGATCTTATCATCGGCTTCGCCGCGATCAATCATGCGCATGACGCCAATAACCTTGGAGGGGATCAAACAACTCGGCACAACCGTAACAGATGTGAGTACAACAATATCCAATGGATCGTGATCTTCTCCAAGTGTCTGAGGAATGAACCCGTAGTTTAGCGGGTAATACATGGATGCGTATAATACCCGGTCGAGTTTGAGTAATCCGCTAGCCTTATCAATTTCATATTTGGCGCGGGAACCTTTGGGAATTTCGATTATTCCATTGACGTTTTCCGGAGGATTGTCGCCAACAGAAACGTCGTGCCAGGGATGCTGTATCATAATTGAAAATTTTGCTGCAATATTAAACAAAAAGCCCTGCCATTTCCATGGCAGGGCCTTCGATGTCAGCAGATAGATATCATGTTCTCAACAGATTGATGTCATTCGGTTTTCTTATCCGCATCCTTCTTTTCCGCTTTTTTGATCTTATCCCCTTCTTTCAAACGTTTGGATACGGCTAAAAATGGTCCTGTAACGACTTCGGTTGTATCGCTTATACCGGATACGATCTCGATATTGTCATAGTCGCTGATGCCCGTTTTAACCTCGATCATTTTAGCGGTGCCTTTGTCATTTACGAAAATGACGGTTTTATCATCCTTCGATTTCTGAGCGCTCTTATCCTTATTTTGATTGTCTGGAGGTGCGTCACCGTCCGGTCCATCTCCATCGCCGTTCTTGCCCGGCTCTGGTGGTGCATTCGGATCGCGGGTGGTCACGGAGGCAAGGGGAACTGAAAGTGCGTTCTGCTTCGTCTGTGTCATGATATCGACGCTTGCCGTCATGCCTGGGCGAAATGGAAATTTATTTCCCGCTTTTACCAGATCCTGATAGGATGATGGTAGTATCAATATCCGCACTTCGAATTCAGTGATAGCATCGGTAGAGGTTTTGTCCTTCGCAGTATTGGCGATCAACGTTACGACGCCCTTAAATTCTTTTTTCTGACTTGAGTAGGCATCCACATCAATGAGGGCCGTATCGCCGACGTGCACGCGGACAATGTCGTTTTCATTTACGTCAACCCGAACTTCCATCTTGTGCAGGTCTGCAATGCGCAGCATCTCGGTTCCGGTCATGGTTGCAGTTCCCACCACGCGTTCTCCGTTCTTCACAATCAGCTTGGATACAACCCCATCCATAGGCGACAACACAGTTGTCTTACGGAAGTTCTCCCGCGCTTCACGCAATGAAGCTTCAGTGCTCCGGATAATGTAACGCGACGCTTCTACCGCTTGCTCTGCCGATGAAACGTCATTCTTCGCGACCTCAAAATTCTGCTTTGCCAATTGCCAATCCGCATCTGATATCACTTTTTCCTCAAACAGTTTTTGATTGCGTTTATACTCGGCGTCGGAGCGTATTTGTGTAGCCTGTGCTCTGGAAAGATTGGCTTTCGACTGTTCAAAATTTGCGCGCTGCTGGCTTAACCCAGCTTCGGCACGCTCCAATTGGCTTTGCCACGTATCGGGACGGATCTTGACGAGTGAGCTTCCGCGCTTTACAGAATCGCCTTCTTCAATGAGCAATTCCACAATCTCGCCGGACACTTCGGGAGCGATCTTCACTTCTGTAACAGGCTGTACCGTACCAGAAGCACTTACCTTCTCTATGATTGTTACACGCTTGGCCTTGGCAAGTTCCACCTCAATCTCTTTGGGTTTGCCAATCCATCCCATGGACTTTGCCCCCACAAAGAAAACGAGAAGAAACGCGACACTCCCGATGAGCCAATAAATCAACTTGTTAGACTTTTGTTTTTGTTTTGCCATTGCGTGATGTTATTAATATTCTATGGTTTTGCCTTGGTAGAAATCGAGCACTTTCTTTTTCAAAATAAAATCATACTTGGCGCGCGCCAGATCGGACCGTGCCTGGAAGAGATCGTTTTCAGCAACCTGATACTCGACGTAGGGAACGGCCCCGATATCAAATCGCTGTTTCGTCATGCGGTATGCCTCCTCACGGGCACTAACCTGGCGAAGTGAAGAATTGTAGGTCTTTGAGGCTGAGATAGCATCATTGTAGGCCGTTTCCACATTTTGACGCAACGTATTGTCAACTTCCTTGGCCGATACCTCAGCCAACTGACGGTTAATGACCGACCGCTGATAGGCTGCTCTTGACTGGAGGTTATTGAAGATTGGTATGGTAAGCCCGAGCGTAACCGATCTAAAAATGTTATCCTGCAATTGATCACGTCTGCCATAGCCTTCAACGATAGAACCCGAGGGTACCGTAACGGGCGAATTCGTGTATACCGGAGCGCCACCGGGACCTCCGACCACACCAATCTGCGGAAAGGTTATTGATGGATCACCTCCGTCAGTAACGAAGTGTTCACGATCTGAAGCGCTTGAGTAGTTTGAATTGACCGACCCGTTTAAGCTTAGCCTTGGATAAAGATTTCCCCTCGATGCTTTTACACCGTAGTCAGCGCTTTGAATTCTCAAGGCTGCGCTTTTCACCTCAGGCAATGTCTCCCGGGCCATTTCATAGATCTCGTTACGTTCCTGGTCAAGTACAAGATCCTCCACATCGATTTCCGGCATGACCACATCCAACGGTGTGGATGCGGGCAATTGGAGCGCCTGTTTCAATTGAAGAATAGAAAGTGCAAGGGTGTTCTCCCTGTTGATCACATTGAGCTCATTCGTTGCCACCTGTGCGTCGAGATTCAGTTCGTTTGCCTTTGGTAAAGCACCGGCCGCAACCTGCTTTTTTGTCCGCTCGAATTGCTGCTGACTTGAACTCAATTGAAATTTGGCATTTTCAACCTGCTCTTTATTAAATATCACATTGACAAATAAAGATGCTATGTTGAGGATAAGATCATTTTTTGTTTTCTGCAGATCCAGTTGAGTCGCCTGATACTCTTTTGAATTTTGACGGATAACATTTTGGATGCGCATTCCATTGAAGATCGTCACGGAACTCGACACACCTGGACTCAGAAAATTGATCTCCTGTGTGGTGAACTCGTTCGTCACAGGGTTTACAGAGCGTCCCCAGTTATAACCATACGACATGTTCGCATTCAGGCTGGGAAGAAGATTCATCTTCGACTGATTATAATTCACCTCTCCGGTTTGAACATTGTACGTGCTGCGCTGCACGTTCAAGCTATTGGCAAGCGCATACTCAATGCATTGCTTGAGTGTCCACGCTCCGTTCGAAGATGTACTGTCGTTTTTTTGCGCCATTATTTGAAGCGACATCAGTGATAACAGAACAGGCAGTAGATATTTTGATTTCATCATATTCAACGATCAATATCCGGTATGTATACAATTTGTTTTACCCAGCTAAGACTCTGGAGATACGCTAATGTTACAGGTTTCAGGCCTGAATCCATTTCAATGACAAGGCACGCGACATCATGCTTGCCTTTACGCGAAACAGACATGGTGGCTATATTACATTCGTCCTGCGCCAGTACAGTGGATATGAAAGCAATGCTTCCTTTCACGTCATCTGCTGTAATGATGATGGTATGCAGGTTCGCGCTGAAATCAGCTTTAAAACCATCAACCTCGGAAATGTTGATCATCCCGCCCCCGCGGCTCTCCCCTATAACTTCCACCTGCTTGTCCCCTTTCGTGAGATTGAGCTTGATGGTATTAGGATGCAGTGTCGAGGCGTTTCCAACAGATTTGAAATGATATTGTAGCCCGGATTCCTTGGCGAGCGTCAACGCGTCCTTGATGCGTTTGTCGTCGGCTTTAAGATCCATTAAGCCAGCGATAATAGCCCGGTCACTACCGTGGCCCTCGTATGTCCTGGCAAAAGAATTGTAAAATGTGATCTCTGCCTGATCAGGCACGCCACCTACCAGCCGGAGTGCTGCGCGCGCAATGCGGACTACGCCAGCAGTGTGTGAGCTGGAAGGTCCTATCATGATAGGCCCAATCATATCAAAAACACTACTTTTTTCCGGCATATCAATACAATACGGAATCTGTCGATGAAAAGATATAAATGTTACACATAACCGGGTTGACAGCCCAAATTATTTGACTGCTTACACCTACGGCTACCATCACCTCAGACGGCGATCGGAGCTTTGATCGAGGGATGTGACTTGTAATTTAATATTTCAAAATCTTCAAACGTGTAGCTGAAAATATCATCAGGTTTTCTCTTGATAACCAGTTCCGGCAACGTGAACGGTTCCCGCGACAACTGCAGGTTTACTTGATCAATGTGATTGCTGTAAATGTGAACATCCCCTCCCGTCCAGACAAATTCACCCGGAATAAGATCACATTGTTGTGCAAACATGTGAGTTAACAATGCATACGAGGCAATATTGAAGGGTACGCCCAGGAAATAGTCTGCGCTACGCTGATACAACTGGCAGGACAACCGTCCATCTGCTACATAAAACTGAAACAACGCATGGCATGGAGGCAGAGCCATTTTATCGACTTCTGCAGGATTCCAGGCTGTAACGATATGCCGGCGCGAGTCGGGCTTTGCCCGTATCTGGTTGAGTACTTGCGTTATCTGATCAATATGGCGTCCGTCCGGAGCTGGCCAGCTACGCCATTGGTGACCGTAAACAGGTCCCAGCTCGCCCTGATCGTCTGCCCATTCGTCCCAGATGCTTACCCCATTGTCTTTGAGGTATTTAGTGTTCGTGTCGCCGTTCAAGAACCAAAGCAGCTCATATATTATGGAGCGGAGATGAAGTTTTTTTGTTGTAACCAGGGGAAAGCCTTCGGACAGGTCAAATCTTAGCTGGCGGCCGAATACAGAGAGTGTCCCGGTTCCGGTTCGATCACTCTTATGGACTCCTGTTTGAAGGACGTCCTTCATCAGGCCGAGGTATTGCTTCATGGAGAAATGGAAATTTCCCCGAAAGGTAACCGCAAAGGGGCCATCACGCAAAAATCACGCGCAAAGAATGTGGCCCCTGTTCAGTTATTTAATTAATGGTAAAATTCCGTGAAGAACCGTTTACAGTAACGACAACTGTTTTGTCACATTCGCCATCACCGTAATCAATGGTGATCTCTTTGGTGCCATCCAGTTGGTATTTTTTGATACCACTTACGGCTATTCCACAAAATCGCTTGTAAATCAAAGCTTCAAACACATCAACCTGATAGACCCGTCCGGCACGTGTCTTACCGCTGGCTTCGCTGGTAGGTTCAATGGAAAGGAAATCAGTGCTGGCGTTGGCAGTTTTGAACCAGGTCCAGGTGATATCGGATTCGCGTTCCGCAGTGGTTCCATCAGCAAGGAAAGTTGCTTTCCCATTCTCCAGGACAACATTGAACTTACTGCCGTCTACCAAAGGGTTGGCATTTTCGGCGTTTACGTTGGTCAAGGTTCTGACACCTTCCAGCTTGATACCGTTGATTGTATAGTTATCGGTGGTTGTTATGATGGTCGAGCCGGGATGGAAGCGCCATTTGTTGTATGTGAAGATCAGCTTACCTGTGCGGATATTGCCGCGCTGATCTGTGCATCCAAGCGTTCCAAAATTGACGGTGATTACGCCTTTGGGGACGGTCAGCGTTGAACCTTCAGCGGGCTGAATGGTTACAACCGTTCCGGGGCAAAAGCGGGTATCAGTGATAGTAATCGTAGATGAAATTCTGCCACCGCTATATTGGTCGTCCGCGGGTGCACTGACGGCCACAGTTGCCATGTCATCCATATCCAGAAAATAGGAGTCCGTAACAGCCTCCTCAGTGATCTCTTCCGTATCTGTTATGGTCAACCTATCCTCGTCCTTACAGGAAAACAGCACCGTTCCGCCAACGATCAGGGTAAATGCGGTGATTTTTGAAAGGTGGTTATTCATTTTCATGATTGTCGCCGGGTTTGTCCTTTATTTCGTCCTTTAGAGAGACCTTCAGCATAAAGGTTTAAGTACAAAGGAAAATTTTTTCCACCTTTAAGTGTTTGTAAAGGAGATACAGTACCCATGCGCGTAAGATTTATCCTATTCTTCGTCTTTTTCGGAGCCGTCATTACGTCTTCGGCGCAGGTCATTCCACGGATTGCCAAATTGAAGTATAATGGGGGTGGTGACTGGTATGCGAACAAGACCTGCTTACCTAATCTGATCAAGTTCTCAAATGCGGAAAACGGTACAAATCTGGACGTTGAAGAAGATATCGTTGAAGTCGGAAGCCGTGATCTTTTCCTTTATCCTTACGTCTACATGACAGGGCACGGGAACGTTGTTTTCAGCGAAGCCGAGGCTGCCAACTTGAGAAAATATTTAATTGGCGGGGGCTTTTTGCACATTGACGATAACTATGGGCTAGATAAGTTTATCAGGTTGGAGTTGAAGAAGGTCTTTCCGGAACTGGAATTAGTGGAACTGCCTTTTGATCATCCCATATATCATCAGAAATTCGATTTTCCAAAGGGCCTTCCAAAGGTGCATGAGCATGACGGTAAGCCAGCCCAGGGCTTTGGGTTGGTTTTTGAAGGTAAGCTTGTCGTTTTCTATTCTTACGAATGCGACCTGGGCAACGGCTGGGAAGATCAGCGCGTGCACAATGATCCAGAGGAAAAACGAACAGAAGCATTGAAAATGGGAGCCAATATTCTCGCTTACTGTTTCACTAATTCCTTTTAATCCGGCAGGCCTGGAATGAAAGTGAATTCCCTAGTCTATATTCTTGGTTGCCTTTCAGCATTGCTGCTGTGCGCCTGTTCGTCGCCGGAACAAAAGGATGAACGGATCGCCCGGCAGGCCTGCGGAAGCTGCCACATCTTTCCTGAAGCTGGGTTGTTATCGAAGACTACATGGGAGAAAAGTGTTCTTCCCGCGATGGCATTCCGCATGGGTATTGAGTACTCGATGTTGCGGACCCTCAGCGCCGCTGATCAGGATGAAGTGATGCAGACGCTACCATCGCGGCCCATGGTAAATGATGCAGAATGGGAATCGATCAAACGGTACTACCAGACGCTGGCCCCCGATACGCTGCAAGCTGCTACCCAACACATAGCCGATACGTTAGTGACGTTCGGCGTGGAAAGGTTCTCGCAGAAATTATTTCCGCTCAACACTTTCGTGAAATCGGACTCGGCCCACCATCAATTTTACCTTGGTAGCAGATTGAACAAGCTATACAGGCTGGATGACAAACTTGTGCTAAAGGATTCTTTCACGATGCCGAGCCCACCGTCACAAATAACCGTTGGCGACGAAGCGTTGACCTTATTGCTGATGGGTATTATGGATCCCAATGATCAACCTCAAGGTAGCCTGGTTTCTATGCGCTTGTCGGATGGTAAGATCACAACGATTGTCGATTCGCTTAAACGTCCGGTAAATTTCCAGCAGCGCGATCTTGACGGTGACAAGCTGGAGGACATCATCGTTTGTGCCTTCGGAAATTATTCCGGACAACTGGTTGCTTTCAGGAACCGCGGCGATGGAAAGTATGAACGTAAGGTATTGATGTCAGTACCGGGCGCGAGACGGGTCATCATTGTCGATTTTGACAAGAATGGCATGGATGACATTGTTGTCCTCCTGTCTCAGGGTGATGAGAAGATCGTTGTTTTGTTAAACAAGGGGCGCTTTGATTTCCGCGTCAATACGTTGTTAAGGTTCCCTCCCGTTTACGGATCGAGTTATTTCGACCTGGTGGACTTCAACAATGATGGTAAGCTTGATATTTTGTATACAAATGGCGACAACGCTGATTATTCGATGGTATTAAAACCCTATCACGGTGTACGCATTTTTTTGAATAACGGAACGAACGACTTTGAGCAATCGTGGTTTTACAATATGCACGGCGCTTCCCAGGCAGTAGCGCGTGACTTCGACAAGGACGGTGATGTAGATATTGCTGCCATATCTTTCTTTCCTGATTTCAATCATCACCCCGAACAGGGGTTTATTTATTTTGAGAACATTGGTTCCGGATTCAAACCTCAGGTGTCTATGCAGGCAATGACCGGACGGTGGCTTACCATGGAAACCTGTGATATCGATCGCGACGGTGACGCAGACATCCTGTTAAGCGCACTGGATTTCAATAGTGGCATCCCTGGGGAATTGCTTGCTTCCTGGAAAGCGAATAGGACGTCGCTTTTGTTGCTCAGGAACAAGATCATTTCAAACTAAGGAGGCACTGAATGCGCAACGTGAATGCTTGCCGTTCACGCCTTAGAATGAAGTGCGGAATTCCTGTTCCAAGTATGCGTTCAGGTTCTTCAAACCTTTCAGGACGTAGACCTTCTCAGCACTATCAGAGACGTTGTCGTTGGTATAGACTACTTCTACGAACAGGTTACGAACCATGTAGACGTAAATCCTACGACCATCCTTGATACGGCTGCCTAAAGAGACACCCTTCGACTGGAGGTAATTTACCTTTTGTTGTAAACTCAGGTTGCGGAAGATGAATTGGAGTAGCATGTTATTTTGTTGTTTCCAGGACTATTACCATTTGTAGGCCAGGGCCTCAATCCTCGAAATCAGCTTAATTAGGGCCATGCCAACCTGCTAATATTCCCATATTTGGAACAAGATTCCATTTTGCGATGGATTTCCATTTGTCGATGACAAACGAGGGCGTGTCACCTCCTTCCGTAATCTTGAATAGAACGGGGGGTTCAACTGCCGCAGTTGTTTTATAGTCCACCAATTAATCATCACCAAAAAAATATTTCAACTAAACATTGCTTTGTATAACTAAATAGTTAGTTTTATACCTAAATACATAGTCAATGAAAGATCTCAAGGAACTGACGAAGGCCGAGGACCAGGTTATGCAAATCCTTTGGACAATGAAGAAAGCATTTGTAAAAGACATCATTGAAACCATGCCTGAGCCTAAGCCTGCGTACAATACCGTCTCTACCATTGTGAGGATACTGGAGACAAAAGGATTTGTGGACCACAAAGCGTATGGGAAGACCCATGAGTACTTTCCACTAGTCACCAAGGACAGGTACACCAAGTTCTATCTCAACAATCTCATTAAAGGATATTTCAATGGATCGTTTCAGAATCTTGTTTCCTTCTTTGCAAAGGAAAACAAGCTCGAAACAAAAGACCTCGAAAAATTATTGGATGAATTAAAAAATCAAAAGCCATGAATGCACTGCTGAACTACCTGGTGGAAGCCAACCTTGGGCTGTGTCTTTTTCTGCTGCTGTATGAATTATTATTGCGCAGGGAAACTGATTTTTCATTTAAACGCCGGGCGCTGCTACTGTCGATCGGCGTCTCCATCATATTTCCATTGTTCCACTTCAGCCAATCTGCCTCCTTTATACCTTCATTGGGAAATATCGTTCCACCCACGTGGTTGCCGGAAATGGTCGTTTATGCGAACGGTGTGGGCTCTCAAAACGTGACGCACCTCAACCTTGACGCCTGGATACGCATAGACTATGTATACGCGTCGGGTGTGATCCTCTCCCTTACCATCTTTTTAACGCGACTAACACGATTGTTTCGAACGCTGCTGACATCACCGTCCGTTCGAATGGATGACTGTATTATTGTGGAGTCGGACAGCAAGCAATCAGCATTCTCATTTTTCAGATTCATTTACATCGGACAAGCGAGTGAACTCTCCACTAAGGAGAAGGCGCTGATCATCCAGCATGAACGGATCCACGCCCGACAACTCCACTCCTTCGACGTCCTGCTAATAAATGCTATTGGCGTTTTCTTTTGGTTTAATCCCGTGATAAGAATTTACAAAAAGATACTTGTTCACCTCCATGAATTTGAGGCAGATGCGCGCGCTGTCGAGAATCAGGATGTGGATAATTACTGCGGCCTCCTGGCGAAGGTTGCTTTATTGTCGGCCGACCTTAAACTCGCCAACCATTTTAGTAATTCTCTAACTGTAAAACGAATCGAAATGATACGAACATTAAAAGCCAAAATAAAAGGCTGGAAGATCGCAGCACTGGCGGTCACCCTACCCTGCTTCTTTTTCGTTGTCTCCTGCCAGGATCAGGTGATGAATGATATCACAGACATAGCACGCAATTCCACCAATGCACTGCTTGCACCGGAAGTTGTCCAATCACGCTTTGAAGCGGTGAAAAAAGCGAATCCCAATTCGACCTATGTCCTGTTGGAACTCAATGAAAAAGGGGAAAAACAACTTGAAGAATTGGATAAAGCTCACGGCATACCCAAATCCATCGAACTCTTTACACCTGATGCAGGGAAGTATAAGAACTCAACGCTGAACACCGAACCTGAGAAGATCAGTATTCACCAGTCCGCTGAATGGGAAAGAGCGTCGAAAGAATCAGATGGCCTCAGAACGTTTGCCATCATAGAGTACAACGATATGGCTGCCCAGATTTCCGAAAGAGCCAAGGATGAGGACGAGATCTTTAGCGTCGTAGAAGAAGGTGCAGAATTTCCAGGTGGTATCGATGCGCTGCGGACTTATCTTCAATCAAATGTCAGTTATCCCAGTATCGCCAGACAACAGGGCATTGAAGGAGCTGTCTTCGTTGCCTTTGTCGTTGAAAAAGATGGTTCGATCAGTGATGTTAATGTAGTGAAAGGGGTCTCTCCCGAATGTGACGCAGAATCGAAACGCGTGGTCTCCGGATTTCCCAAATGGCAACCTGGTAAGCAAAAGGGCGAAATCGTTCGATCAAGATTTGTGATCCCCATTAAATTCGCTCTTAATAAAACCCCAGCTAACCCAACTACAAACAGATAAGCGGGACCCGCCATAGCTACTGGTCAATGCCATAATATGTAGAAGTAAATTCCATAAAAGTTTACTTCTACATTCAATGTCTGGGATCGTCCATCCATTATTATTCTAAAGAAGTATTACGCAATCGCTCTTAGTGAGAAAGAAACTTTTACACTATAACGCAATAGTGACGCTCGCCCTGACGGTGTTCGAATCTTGTCATGGTACAATTCATTCCGACGAAGGAAATCAACCAACAGGCACTGTTGATCTGGCAACAATTCTAGATCAGTTAGAAACAGAGCTAAAAGCCGATTTAATGAAGGATAGCGTTGGTGGTGGTATTTCCGTCGCCATTGTAAAGGGTGATAAAATTATCTGGTCGAAAGCGTTTGGCTATGCAGATAGTGAGAACCAGGTCCTTGCTGATACCACAACAATTTACCGGGCCGGATCAATCTCAAAATCATTCACAGCGTTCCTCATGATGCAGCTTGTGGATGATGCAGTTATTAGTTTGGATGATCCGATTGAAAAATACCTCCCGGAAATAAAACAATTGAAAGGATACTCACCTACTACCAGAATTACCTTTCTGGAGTTGGCAAGTCATACATCCGGTCTGAGCAGGGAACCGCAGTTGAAGGATGCAAATGCGGGTGCCATTGCCGACTGGGAAAGAAAAGTCCTTGCGTCCATACCAAGCTCTCAATTTGAAAGCGTTCACGGTACAAAATATAGTTATTCGAACATCGGGTTTGGCATACTTGGCTTGGCTCTTTCAAGGAGCAGCCAACAAACCGTTTATGCTAATGATGCAAGAAAGAATTTTTGATCCATTAAAGATGACGCACACCTTCTACGTCGTGCCTGATGAAATGCAACACAAACTGGCAGTGGGAATGGAGCCTGGTCAATCTGGTGGCATCGATACCGAATCGCCACGTGGCGAACATCGCGGTCGTGGGTATAAGGTTCCAAATGGCGGTATCTACGCAACACCAAACGACCTTGCTAAATTTATGATCAATAATTTGGGATATAGGGCACTCCTTCAACAGAAAA
>Ga0193753_10000195_pt1 | contig 58579 bp, 85 predicted proteins | sample H1c2metaG_FD_144925 | JGI IMG/M metagenome (GOLD analysis project Ga0193753, IMG submission 144925) | Soil microbial communities from a riparian zone of the East river system, Colorado, United States - H1c2 | ecosystem: Environmental > Terrestrial > Soil > Riparian zone | place: USA: East...
CGCCTAATTACCCGCGTTGATTTCGTTGCTCAAAAAGGACCCAAGAAAAAAAATAAAATAAAAAATTATTTTTTCCGTGATGTAATGCACACATTGATTTATTCATAGTATTAAATAAAAAATTTTAAATAAAAAAAAACTATAATAATAAATTAATTATGACACATACATATAGTGTAATGATAGCGATGAATACCCATACTATCCTCACCATGATGCACACCCCTATGCGACACCATGACATTAGATGCTGTGTATATACACGCCTTCATTATTTAAGCCTGCCTCCTGCACGCATGCGCCTTTCGAGATTAGCCTTGAATTTGCGATCAAATATTTTTTGTGCTACCGGCCCCGGTTTAAAGCGCACTGAATAGTTTACACTGTTCACCGGCATAAGCGCTGTGCGTATCGTGCTACCGAATCCCGAAGTAATGCGCTCATACACTACACCTGCTTTTAATTTCCCTCTGTTGACCGGCAACACAAAAAAGCTTCCACCACCGCCTTTCTTGCGTTGACGACGCAAACGACTGCCCCGCTTTTTTTCTGTTTCGTTTGCGGTAGGGTCAAACTGCACTGCCAGTTGTGACATTATTTTAGTAATGAACTTTGCGGGTAAATTTCCATACGCATCTAGTGGCATGCTTCGGCCCGGTGTGAAAAATTTATTCCGTATGCGTGGATTCGCCTGCAATCTTTTTTCAGGCGCTTTTTGCGCACGCCCGCCACCTTGCACATTGGGAAATAAATATTCGCTTGGTGGCACGCCTTTATTGACTTCTTTCCTGACAAACACTTCTGCACTCAGTTTTCCCGGCGTAGCGGCTTTGAACAAAATGCTGTTTACCGTTAGTGGCCTTGGGCGGTCAAATACCCGGCGAAATTCATCCTTGAAGCCATCGCGAATATCGAACGCGGTATCGTTGATCGATTTCACCATAATATTACTCAATTCTTTTTGCTCTATATCCTTGAAGCGTTTTATCAGGCGCGCAGCATCAAAGGCAACCTTAAACATTTTTCCCTCCATTGGATTTTTCCACATGGGACAAAATCACGCCTTGCACCCATTGGGCGATATGTGAATATTCCGCGTGATTATCAACGAACGAAAAAAAATTATTTTTCGCCAATCGGCCCGTGCCTACGTTGATCGATACCCAAAAATTTGATTTTGGCAAAGGGCGCAGGGAAATTATTTTATAGTTTTTCCAGTGCCCCGTGCCGTGCCTTGCGTAGACACTCCATCCTGCAAGCGATCCGATGCACTCGGCGTTGTCGGGCACATTGCCCGCTAGAGTGTTTTTCTCCAATTCCTTCGCTTCACCATCACCGCTAGAATCTATCTGTTATCCGCCGAAGGCTACGCAGTCGCGCCTTAGTGCGGCGGTCAGCGTAGCCTTAACGGGATTAAAAGTCAATAGGCTATTTTAAAATTGTTTGGAATCAATGAGTTATCATGCTTTTTATGACAAATGAATCCATGTGATATTACGTGATACTACGTGATAAACCGTCAAAATAAAATTTAAGTAATTGATTTTACAGGGAAATTCTACATGATATGTATCACGTAGAACGCTTTTTTCCACATAAAAACGGGTGAAATTTAGCATTTTTCTGCTTCGTGTATGATCGTGCGCCCATTAACGAAAAAGGCCTAATATGCTCAAGCCTGCAAAAATCCCGATAAGTATTACCGTAGAAATTCGCATTTATTTAGATGACAAATGCATAAGACATAATGACCCCGACTCAAAATCTAGCGATCCTGAATTGACTTTATTGCGAGAGATCAAAAACGGAAAAGGCAATTTAACTGTAGCCAAACTAGCTAAAATTGCGAAACTGACACATATGCAAACGCGACTCAGACTTGCTAAATTTGCACAAAATAAATTAGTTGAACAGCTAGGCATCGGCTCAGGTAAAAGATACTACATTACAAAATTGGGCAAAATGCATCTAGAAAAACAAAACGCCTAGCAATCCCCGGCATCGTCATTTGATTGCCGTTTTTCAGCGAATTTTGCTAATTGGGCACCACCCAATTTTGTGATGGTGTAGCGTTTCCATGCTCCCACGCCTTGCGCATCGATTAACCCGACTTCGGCACATTTTTTAATTTCCACGCGCGTTTGCATAATCGTCAATTTTGCAGCTTCGGCCAATTCTAATAATGTCGCTTCACCCTTGCCCGCCTTTACCGCGAGCAATACCCGCTCCATGCGAGATTGATCCTCCAAGAGTTTTGCAGCCTCTTTTACGTTGCTTTCAATTTGCTGAATATCCGGCGCATGCCTCAAAACACCGTGCGCGCCGACCTCGAAAAAAACATCCCCGGTATGCGGCCCATAATTATTTTTCACAAATCTTGCGACAACGTAGCGTCCGGCATCATCTTCCGCCAATCCATATAAAGGCGCATCGCGTCTAGGGAGTCTGGTTAGCAACATCGATGCCCGCGCATTGTCTACCAGTGCCGAAGCCCCGCGCACCACGCTTTGCGTCGCATCCTGTAGGCTCGTGACCTGCCCGCCTTTGCTCACATGATGCACCACGACAACCGCACATTTACACGTTGCCGCGATGCGATCCAGCGCCAGCATTAGCCGCGCCATTTCTTCGTTATCGTTTTCGCTGCCCCCGTTGAAAAATACCAGCGGATCGATTACAACTAATTTCATATCGTGCAAGGGTTTAATTTGTTCAATCAGGTAATCGACGCGATTTGTTTCCTGCAAATCACCGAATTCATCATGCGCCAGCATCCGCCAATCCAAGCCGCGCACTGATGCCACGCCCAAATGCTCTATGATCCTTTCGCGCTGTTTTTCGGTGTAGCCTTGCTGCTGTTGTATGGCATGTATGCGCCTATGGATATCATCTTTATCTTCCTCAGCAGTGAGTATCAGCGCCTTGCCCACTGTGCCCGGCTCAAATGGTCCCAGCGATTCACCGGCTGCAAAGGCTATGGCAAGTTGCAGCATTAAAAAACTTTTGCTGCTACCGCCCGCGCCAGCGACTACCGTTACCTTACCGACTGCGATACGACCATCAAAAACCCACTCTAAAGGCACCGGCCCATGCTCATTATTGAAGGCATACTCTGTGTCACCAATGACCCAAATACCTTGCGAAAATTCGCGCGTCAACGGCCTGTAGCCGCCTTTGCGCGCCAGCGCCATCACGCTGCGTATGGTCCAAAGCGCCCTATCCCGGTTGCGGTCAAATGTGTTCCACTTATTTAAATCATGCTCTTGGAATTTTTCACTCGACCTACTCCAATCTTCCCAAAGCGCAAAGCCCTTTTGTCCGTAGGCATGGCGCAACGCATGGCCTATATTGATCCATCGCGCATAGTCGCCTGCATCAATGTGCGCCAGCGCTTCGCGGATTACTTCTACTTCAACCTTTGGAATTTTTGCCGTTCGTGGCGCGTCTTCGTCATCGCCCTCTATAACGCTAAACTCGCTACCCGGCCCCGTGTTGCTCACACTGCGCCCGCTCAAACTCTCAGGTAGTGGCACAATCTCTTGCTCCCAAGGCGCACAGTCTGCCCGCCATTGGTAGCGCCTGCCCGATTCATGCATGCTAGGCCATGCTACGACGAAGCCACGGCCCGCCTTTTTAACATCGATACCCTTGCCTAGCGTGCCGCCCGGCTCGCCTTCGTAGAATAGGTGTAGGCCACCGCCGCCGCTCTTTTGGATTACTGTTGTTGCTGCTTTGTCACCGGCCAATAATTTTCTAAGCGTGACTTCACCGCCATTACGCGGATCAATGTCAATCACGCACGTTCCCGGCTTGGGCATGATGCCTATATGGGCATCCGGCCAACGCTGCCACCATACTACTAACTGCTTTTCGTTCGTGGTTGCTTTGTTTTGCCACGCCTTGATTAATGGGTGTTTGCCCGGCGTGTCGCATTGCACATCACCGCAGGCGCAACGCGCGGAACCATCACGCGCCTTGCGCAGCCACCAAACGGGCAAAACGGGGAAACCCTCGCGGGCGTAGCGAAGCGCTGCGTCTTTTAAACTAGACAATATTTTTATTCCGGGCGCGGTTAATGGGCATCACGCACAAGCGTAGACGTTGTGCGTAGCGCAAACTGTGCGAACGTTACGCCTTTGTGTGATGGCATTCAATACACTTTTGTAAAACTTGCAAGGCGTTGACTACACAACGAAAATCAAAACGCTTGAACGCCCGGCGCATGGGATATATAATGCGCTTGTCTCGCTGCTCCCCGTGGCGTTGACTGGCGCATCGTGTAGGACGCAAGGGCGGTAGAATCCGGGCGCGGAGACTACCGCCCCTTGTTTTTTCAGCACAAATAAAACTTGCATTCGATTACTTGCGGGCGTATATTTTCCGCTGCGCACTGGTAGGCGTCGCGTGCAGTCGCTTCCGTCCCCCGGATAGCGGCAGATACAACGCGCCTACTTTGTGCGCCCTCAAACGCAAGAGGAAACGGGGAACACCATGCCATTTTTAGCACCAATGCCAAAGCGCAGAACGCCTATCACCGATAGGGTGTTGCTCGAAGCGCCACGCCATCAATTCGCGCCGCCCGGCGAACATTTTCTAATCACACCAGCGCAAGCCTTGCTTGAGCAATGCAAAAAATTTGAATTACAAAATCAGGAATTATTAGCCGCGCTGAAACTTGCCGAAAAATTATGCAAAGAAGCGTTGCCTAAATTTAATTGGAGCGCATCGGCGCTAGACGCGAATGCAATCAGCCTATTGAATAATGTGCCTATCGCAATTAGCGCCGCGATCAAGAACGCGGAAAAACCATGACCATCAAAAAATCAATATTGATTCAAGTTATCGTGATTGATCAAGCAACCAATTTGCAGATCACACGCGAAATACAAATTTATGATAGTGATATCGGATGGGAACTCGAAAGGCTTTTTACCCGGCTAGGCGAAAAATACGCAAAAGAAATCGATCCCGCTTTTGAAAGTAATTACTAGCCATGACCGCGCCACTCGGCACGCTCACCATGCCCAAACTTGACGGTATCGAAATCAAGCCCGGCGTTTGGATTATTGGCGAACCTACGCCCGTGCCCGGCACTGACAAATTGCACGCACTCGCTGAAATCGAAGGCACGCTTTGTCTGGTTGAATTGGTATTAAAATTTCCCGTTGATGTGAAGCCCATACCATTATGAATATCGCCGATTTGATAATGGAATTACAAAAACACCCCGCTAACGCGGAAGTGTATGTCAGTGACGGTCCCGCACACGGCCAAAATATCGCGGATGAACGCGACCCGTTTATCATCAGAGACGATATCGAAATATGGGAAAACGATAAACTAAAAAAAGTTGAACGGGTGAAACTTTGACCACCAAAGAAATATTTTTTATCGTCGCATTTATTTTTGCGTGCGTAGTGTTTGTCTACTCATACATTACCGTAGGACGTGCAAGGCGTGCGGTAGCGAATGCGCAAAGGCTTGCGCGAGTCAACACCGGCAAAATGCATGCGATTGATGAAACGCTGGATATGTATATTGCTGAACTCGACACCATACGTAAAGCCGCCAAGGAATTATGTATCATCGTTATCAATGACCGCGCCGCCGTTAAAGAAAAACAAAAACGCGCGAATGCATTAATGCTATTACTCAAAGATTCTTATCAACGCATCGCGGAGCATAGGCTATGACTGACGAAGGAAAAATTATTATCGGTATAGTCATTGCATTTGTGTGCGCTGGTATCGTTTTGTATTTTGAATTCTTCCGGCGAAAAATAAACCACATCACCGGCAACATACCGCCGAAGCGCAACCCGCCGCCATACGCAGCGTCGCAGCTAGGCGTATGGAAAGGACGGCACACATTTGATAGTGGCTACACAACTTGCGGATGTTTTCCAATGTGCCGCATCGATTGCCCCGACCGCGCAACGTGCATAATTGAGTCCGGCCCACTGCACTATGCGCGTCTACCATCACAACGCGCGAGTTTGATGCCGCTGTTCAACGAAGCAAAATTACAACGCGAAGAACGCGCAGAAGAAAAGTTAAGCCGCGATCTGGCGCGCATGCTCAAAGAACACATAGACGAAAACCCGCGCGATCACCGGGCGAAGGCGCAGTTTATCAATTTGCACAATGCTAGTGATGGTTGGGGGTCTTATCATGCTCGTAAAAGAATATGACAACCAAACGTAAGCGCATCAAAGCGCAACACACTTTGCTGCCGCATGAAAAGGACAAAGTGTTTCTGCGCGCATGGGCAAAGCACCGGCCCAATTACCTATATGGTAGTGATGCGCTTTCTAATGTATATGTAGGATGGAAACTCGCGCGGGAATTGGCGCGCATTCGCAGTAAGAAAAAATTCGGGGGCGTGTTTAAATGAAACTGGAACGCTGGCAGAAAATGCTCAAGGCAAGCGATGGCACAGAAATTTTATATTATATGTTGCCTGATACGCTGGAAGATGACAGTCAGGAATTATCGTGTGTCGTGCATTTTCATGATCGTTGCGTGACCGTGCATATGTTGGGAATACCGAATACAACCGCGCAAAAATTCTTTGATGAAATTGGTGCAAAGACAGCGGATGCGACGCTAAAAATGGTAAACCAACTAGACGAAGTGAAAGCGAAAAAAGAAACGGGCGCGCATCATGCCGCACCGGGAATACACTAAGGGATAAATTAAAATGAATACTATCATGGATAAAACCATAGATATTGATGTAACTATGCCGCCGCTGCCGTGCAATCATGAAGATGCCAAGCGACACGCCAAAAGTCTAGCGCCACACTCCAACATCGCGCGCTGTTATCTTGACCTTGTAGCAAAAATTGAAAATACAAACCATGACAACATGGCAGGATGAATATCAAACGCTGATTGATGATTGTGTAAACCGCGAATCACGCTTGACAGATTTCGAGCGCGGATTTATCGATGGCCTTGCGCGTTACATCGATAGCGGTAAGCGCCCAACACCAGACCAAATTGAATTGCTTAGTAATATATGGGAAAAAGCAACGGCGAAAGGTTAAACGATGACACCACAAAAACAACTATTCGGGCACGATCCGACACAAGGCGTCTACGGCGATTGCGCGCGTGCATGCGTTGCGTGCTTACTGGATTTGCCTATTGAAGATGTGCCACACTTCGCCGCTAAATTAATCAACGATCCGGACGGAAATTTTAACGAAGAAATCGAAGTGTATTTACTTTTGCAAGGCATCGCGCCAATTTCGATTGCGTGGAAAGTAGAAGACTTGCAAACGTTGCTTGACTCAGTATCACACAATAATAAAAATATTTACTACACACTCACCGGCACATCGCGCACCAAAGTAAATCACGAAGTTATTTGTCTGAATAACAAAATTGTTTTTGATCCATCACTTACCGATTCCGGCATCGTCGGCCCGTGCGCCGATGGATTTTATTGGACAACATTTTTTACAACGACGCGATTTATGGCATAGAATCCACGGACCCACACGGGTATTTTTAATTTAACTATAAAGGGTAATCGCATGAGCAAAGCATTTTTAGAAGCACTACACGATATTATCGATGAACGATTGGTAACGCATGCGTTGCTTGAAGAAGACAATCCCGCGCCCGCTGCGAAAAAGAAAGGCGCAGCGACAGCCGGAAAGAAAAAAAGCGCAGCAGTCGATGACGAAGTAGACGAAGAAATGTTGAAAGACCTCGCCAAGAGCGCCGCCAAAGTAGCAGGCAAGCCCGCGCTAGTGGCGTTGCTCAAGAAATACAAGGCAACATCGGTTTCAGAAATCCCCGAAGCGAAATACGAAGCCGCCGCAAAAGCAATGCGCGCCCTTGCGGAAACGGAAGACGATGACGCAACCGGCGATGACGATACGCTTTTTGATTAAGTAATGGATAGGCTGCGCCCGGCCTTCACCACACCAAGGGAATAAAAATTATGGATATGACAATTGCACAATGGCGCGAGCATCAGGACCGTTTTCGCATCACCGGGAACCGTTGCGCAACTGCGATGCAGGAAGCATCTGGCGCAGCCGACAGCCGCGCGATTGCTTATACATCATTCGCGTTTGCGATATGCAAATTGCTTGAAGATGTTTCGTGTTCAACCGCTGACTATATGGAAGATCAGGAACGAAAAGACGCAGAACAAAAAACAGGATTTGCCAATGTGCCGGTCACGGTAAAGCCTTCGCAACCCGCACCGAAGCGCGGTAAAAACAATTGAGCAACACCAGCAAGCGCCGCGTATGCCCGCCCGGTTTCATTATGATGCCGGAAGCAATCGTAAAGTTTCTGCACGGTAGCGGCCCGCATCCCGATAGCCACAAATGGTTTGAAGAATCCGCGCGCTATCACATCGGGCACTTTTGGTGGCGTGCCTACATCCGCGACTATGCACCGCCACAACCGAAGCGCAAGGCGAAGGCATGAAACTAGATGATATGGGCGATGGTGAAACAATGCGCGTTGTTATCGTGCCCGAAAATATTTTTGAGCGCATCGCGTGCGAAGTATTCGCAGCGCTTGCGTTTCATGCCGTGCGCCGCTCGACATTCAGCAGAGAAAAAGGCGTTTGGCATTTTTGTATTTACATCGTCGCACTAAAAGATTAATTATGAAGCGCAAATTTAAAAAGTGGTTATGCCATTGGTTTTATATGGGGCATAAGTGGGCACCGCTTAGTATGAACGAAACCAGCGCAATCTATTTTTTCACTGAGGATGTTTGTTTAACTCGCTGCGAACGTTGTAGCGCTCTTGAGCCTTACGAATAAATGGCTCAACAAGTTGCCGAAGGCAAGCGCTACCATAAACGCCTTGCCGACCCCGAACGCTATCACGCGCCACTAGCGCCAAGTAGTGCATACCAATGGTTTGAATGCGCCGATTCGCTCAACGTGCGCAAGCGTGGCACGAATGAATACGCAGAAGAAGGCACCGCCGCGCATGAATTGCTAGGCTTGTGTTTGATCTGTGACCGCGATCCGCATGTGTTCATCGGCATGCATATCTATAAGCATTGGCAGGTAACGGAAGAAATGGCGGACGCGGTTCAACAGTGCATTGATTTCATTCGCGCATACCTTGCGAAGAATCCAAATGCAAAATTGATTTTCGATAAAACCGTTGATCCGCATTCACTTATCGGATGCGCGCCGGGCTATGCATCGGGAACGCTTGACGTTGGCATAGATAATTTCCCGCTCGAAATTGTCATCATCGATTACAAGCACGGGCGCGTATCGGTAGACGTGGAAGATAACTTGCAAGTGTTTCAATACGATCTAGGCTACTTCGCGCAATACGCCACGCGTCCATACCAGCAATACCGCCATGTAATCGCACAGCCGCGCAACAAGGACCGTGAAGCAGAGCGCATCCGCGAAGACGTGATAACGCATAGTGAATTGATGGCCTATCGATCACGACTAAAAAAGCGCATCACAGAAATCAAGCGCAATCCCAAACACCGCAAGGCGGGCGCGTGGTGCGATTGGTGCGGCGCAGCCGGAACATGCAAAACGTTAGCCGCGCTCAACATGAAGACGGCGCAACAGGAATTCAGTGACCTGATACCCAAGCGCAAAGGTGCTGCGCCTGTTGATCCTTTGGATATGGAACCGGAAGACGTAGCGTATATCGTTACGCAAGCGCCTTTAATTGAAAAATGGCTCAAGGCGGTATATGCGCAAGCGATGGCGAACGCGCTACGCGGCCACAAAAGCAAATATATAAAATTGGTAACGGGAATCACGAACCGCTACATATCCGACAAGGCCCAAGTCGCGCGTCAATTACTAGCGGATAATTTTCAGCCTAGCGAATTCGCACCGCGAAAATTGATAGGCATCCCCGCTATCGAAAGCTTGTATAAAAAGAAACTAGGCCGCAGAATGCGCAAAGGCGAGCAAGCACTACCAGAAAGTATTTTGCGCTACATCAAACGCGATCCAAAACCACCGCTGCATATTGCATTGATGACGGACGCGCGCCCGGCTGTTGCGCGCGGTCAAGAGTTTTCTGTATTGCCGGATTAAAATTTTCAACGTCACACAACGAAAGGTAAAAGTATCATGAAGCTAATTCCGTTAGGCTCAAAAGTAGTAATCACTGTCGGCGCGATCAAAGGCAAAATTGTTGCGCATGCCGTGTATCAAAAGCAGCAGACAACGTATTGCATTCAAACCGGCGACGGTTCGCAATGGTGGCTCGAATCAAATCAATTCGCCGTGAAGACGTTAGCCACCAAACGCAAAACAAAAAAGCGCAAGGCATACAAGAAACGCGCGAAGAAAACGACCAAGCGCACCGCGAAGAAACGCGCCTATCGCAAAAGACGCAAGCCGCGTGCAAAGAAAAAAGCAGCAGAGCGCAAGACGGCGAAGCCTGCACGCATTAAACAAATCGTTGACGAAATGAAGGCCGCAGTAAAAGCCACCAAAAAATAATCACGCACACCAAAGGAATTTTATTTATGGCATTCAGAGCAAAGGTAAGGCCCGGCGCGCGTGGCTCCATGAAAGCAAAGCGCGAAGACGGCGAAGGGCGCGACAAGAAAAAAGATGATCCGCGCGTATGTCAAACACCCGTAGGCCGCGTTGGTTTCTGTCACGTATGGGAACCGCACAAATTTGATGATGACGACGACGAACAGGAGGCAAAATTTTCGCTTAGTCTAGTGCTAGACGAAGACGAAGATATTTCCGCCATCAAGAAATCATGCATCGCTGCCGCATATGAAAAATGGGGAGAAGCGGAAGCAAAAAAATTAGCGAGTTCCGGCAAACTCCATTTGCCATACAAACGCGCCGCGCAAGAATACGCGGAGTATGGCGAACCATATAGCGACGCGAGCGAAGAACAAATTATGATAAGCGCGCACACTAACCAACAGCCGGGCATCGTGAATAATCGCGGTAAGAAATTGGTAGACGAAACCGATTTTTACAAAGGCTGCTACGCGCGCATGTCGGTATTTTGCAGCGCTTACGAATATCGCGGCAAGCGTGGCATATCGTTACTGTTGAATAACGTGCAACGCGCATCACTCGGCAAGAAAATTTTAGGTAGCCGTAAGGATGCATCGGAAGAATTCGACAATATCGAAAATGACGATGATGATATTGTTGATGATGACGATGATGCAATATTCGATTAACGGCTAACACCACACAACACACGAAGGATTTTAAAATGCCAATGGCTGATGACGATTTAGACGATGTGATTAACGGCCCGGCTGCGCCGACGAAGCCCAAACCCAAACAGACCGCAACTAAAAAGGCGGTCAAGAAAACCGCGAAGAAAAAAGCTACGCCCGCAGACAAATATGATTTTGATCTTGAAAGCGGCGTAGCAATAGCCATGATGAAAGCCCTCGCAAAATCAGTGAAGGCCGAAACGGTTATCAAGGATTTTGCAGTAGCGCATGAAGTAGAACCGTTCAAAATCCGGGCATGCGCCAAAGAACTTGCGCGCAAGAAAATACTGCGCGTGGAGAAAAACAAACAAGGTTTACTGGTTATGGATGTATGGAAGCCCAAGCGAGCGCCCAAGGGCGCATCAGGCGAACGTACCACGCGCCCGAAGCAGGCGGTAATAGTAATCACCATACCCAACATACCCGCGCGTATAGCGGCCATCATACGCACCGGCTTAAAGCTAAACCTTGCGCTGCAAAGCGTTAGCGCGGATGGTGTGCTAGTGATGGCATGACGCAGAGCCGGTAACTCAACTGGATAGAGTAGCGTATTTCTAATGCGCCTGTTGCAAGTTCAAATCTTGCCCGGCTTACCTCTCACAAATGGCCCAATTCACCGGGCTATTTTTATTTGTGCGGAACGTGACAAAATGCACTATGCAAAGTTACGCGACGGCGTATATAATAGGGATGTCGGCAGAATGTCCGGCGCAATAAGGGCTAAAAAAAAGAATTGCAGCGAGTGTGATAAATTACCGTTGACAAGGTTACGCGCTGGCGTATACTCCCTACATCAACAACGGGGAACTAACATGAATACTAAAGAAATCCTTACCGCCACCATCGCGCCGCTTCGCAAGCTTGCCGTTGATCGCGCGGTATCGTTTGCTCAAAAAGATATTGAGCGTATCCGCGCTATCTTCGCGGAAGCAGGCAACGATTTTAATATCGCTGCGCCATATCCGAAAGTAACCGAAGGCAACTACCAAAGCAAATTGCAATACCGGAACAAAATCAGCCGCTTCGTTACCACCGTTGCGCCTACCTATAGAATGAATGAGCCGCGCATTGTCAAATTTGATGACAAAAAGATAAGTGAATACCTTACCACTGTTGCAAAGATAGCGGGCGAACAGTTCGATATGTATGTCGGTAAGCTTGCAAACAAAGTAGGCGATATCAAAAGCGCGCAAATTTGCGGAACTGAATTGTGGTTTGGATCGACGTTGACCGTGACAACCCCGGCAGGCACGATAGAAAAATGGCTAACCAAGCACATCCTTAACATGAGCAAGTATCATCTAGTATTTAGCCAATTTCCTACCCGCAAAATGAAATAAAAGAATCATGTCTAGTGTGACTTAATGCACTAGACACAGTTACGCGCTGGCGTATACTACCTACTCACATCAACGAACGGGGAATTAAAATGTTTCTACTAAACGAAAAAATCGAAGTCTGTAATTTTAGCGTTTACCTGCCGCTAAAATCGGATGGCACCCGCGCTACTAAAGGAACCGTAGTTGAACTATTAAACCGTGGCAACTTTAGCGTTAAGTTTGAAGGCTACGCGAATACTATAGATTACACATCACAAGAAGCGCGATGCTTCCGCGTGGTGCAATCATGAATCCGGCTCGCCCTTACACACTAGCCGATTTTGAAAAAGAACGCGCATTGCGTGACCTAGAGCAAGCGCGCCGCGATGCTACCGTGCCGTATTATTTTGGCGGATAGAATTTTAATCGCACCACTAACAGGGAACAAAAATGAAATATCTAATAGTCGCGGGCTTCGTTGCCGCATGGTTTATTGTTACGCTGCCGCTCAGCGGATGCACCACAACGCCTGCCATGCCTACGTATCGCGTAGTCGGTGCGGGAACATCACCGGGCACCGAAGCGGGCTATCTGGTGGACGTAGACGAAACGTTACCACTGGTAGCGCGTAAAGATTAGCCGCCATGATTACGCACGTATACCCGAATTTCCGCACGCGAAAAACAAAAGTAGGTTTCACCATGCGGCCGGGTGGCGGATGCACACAGCGAGCGTTGCCCGATGGCGAAATAGCGGGCGATATTTTAATTTCAATTGATATAGATGCCATTGTGCAAACAATGGGGCGTAAGGCACTGCTCAATAAAACGGGTAAATGCAAAGACGGTTTTGTAAGTGTGACTGTGCGCAACAAAAGGGATATACCATGAAAACCCAATACCTACAACATGCCAACGGCGGAACCATCAAAGAAATTTTTTGTGTCGGGCACGAAACATATAAAGGCGTTGCCGATTGGTTCTATATGGGATCAGTCGAATGGAGCGATGGGACCAAATCGGCTAACGCAACAATCGCGCCTTGGGCGCTTTGCTGCGATCAAGAAAACCCTTTAGCAAAGGCAGAACTAAATACCGTTACTGCCATTTTAAAACGTTACCTAGACAACGCGGGAACGTGGCACGAACCGAAACAGAAAAATGCCATGCGATACTCATGGACGCCACACAAACCAACTGGCACAAATTTAATTATCAAAGCAACGGACGCGCCAACATGAAGCATACAGCGTATCAGCTTATGTGCATCCGCATGTGCAAGCTAGAGATAGCTTTACAAGGGATCGCAGCGTATGCGCAAGCGAACAAAAGCACTAGCCGCGACCCTCTTGGACAAATTGAAATTGCCGCACGTAAAGCGTTGAAAGGAAAAAAGTCATGATCCAAAATATTATGCGCGTGATTTCTATAGCGCTTGTCGTTACGTTTGCCGTGTGGTGTTTCGCTAGTGCGATGCATGGCGATTTACTTTTTGTGCCGCAATTCTTAGGCCCGGCGTATTGATCGTGCGCGATAAAAAATCACAGCAATGGTTTAATGACTATGATGCATACGCGAAAGACAAAACGCGCAAGGCAATCATTGGGTTTGTGGTGAACTTCGCCGCGTTGCTCATTGTTTGCATTTTGATCTTGGCAATAAAATGAAATTTTACCGCGTAGCCCATCTATGTGAAGGCGGATGCAGCGCCGGTTATTCATGGCATTCATCAAAAACCGAAGCGAAAAAAGAAAGCCGGAAAGACGTTAAGGATAATCCAGATCAATACAAAGATGAACCGCCAATAATTTTAGAAGTCGTATCTAAGCCAACAAAGAAAAATATACTTTCGATCCTTAAACAATATGCCAGTTACCCGGATAACGGATAAATGATACGCGGTCACATCGCAGGCGCGGTAGCGCGTGAGATTCTAAACGAATACATCTATCACGATGGCGTAGCATACAAAGCCGCATGGCACGCGCTAGGCTCGCCAGCGGAGAATCATATCATCGCCGCGAATCGTGACTATCACACAATGTATATACTCGTATGGGCTAAGCATGAACAGGAACAGACACCATGACATTTGAGCATATTCAATTTGAATCTGAATTCCAAAGCTTTTTAAAAGAGTCATTCCATTCATCACCACACCCAATGATTATAGAAACGTTGCGCGCTGCGTTTTATGGTGGCGCAGTAGCCGGGAGACTCTTTGAGGAAACACACGGCGAATTTGAATTTGCAAAAGCGATGGCGCAATTTAGCGTTGAATGGCAACGCGGGATAGAAAAGAAAGATACAAGCTAGGCTATCGATATGCAGCAAGGCGAAATACATGGAGACTTTGAAACCTATAGCGTATTAGACGTGCGCGACGTAGGCGCGTTTAAATATTTTGAGCATCCATCAACCGAAATTTTGATGTTTAATTTTGCGTTTAATGATGACGAAGACGTAACGCGCTGGAATCCTGCAATGGGCATCACGCGCGAATTGCGCGAAGTCTACCAACGTGTAGAGAATGGCGAAACGCTTGTTGCCCATAACGCCATGTTTGAATTTTGCGGATGGAATCGGATCATGGTTAAACAGTTTGGAGCGCCACCGCTGCGCGCCAAACAATTACGATGCACCGCCGCCAAAGCCGCAATGTGCGGATATCCGCGCAGCCTTGAGAAAGCATGCGCCGCCGCGCGTGTCAAACACCAGAAGGACAAACGCGGAACGCAGCTTATCAATATCTTTTGCAAGCCGCGCCGCCCGACGAAAAATAATCCCGCGACACGCATCTATCCGGAAGATAACCCGGAAGCGTTTGAAGAATTTTGTCAATACTGCGATGCGGATATATTGGCAGAGCGTGACCTTGACAAAGCATTGCCTAACCTGCCCGCGTTTGAACGCAATGCATACTTGCATGATTTCATGGTGAACGAACGCGGTTTACCCATTGACCTATACCGCGTGAAGCGCGCGATTAAAATACTGCGCGAATTGGAGCGCCGCGTTGTATTCAAAGTGCGCGCCCTCACCGAAGGCATTAACCCTACACAAGTTGCGCAGCTTTTGCAATGGATCAACGACCAAGGCGAATCGCTGCCCAACATGCAAGCGAAGACGCTAAGCCGCGCACTACTCCACAACACCATCACAGATAGAAAAGTGCGCGCCGTGATTCGGCTGCGCATGGAAGCAAGCAAGGTATCGAATAAAAAACTATTGCGCATGGCGAGCGTGATAGGCGAATACTTCCGCGCACGCGGAACGATATTATTTTATGGCGCACACACCGGGCGCGCATCCGGGCGATTGATACAGCCACAAAACTTTGTGCGTGGCCTGATTGAAAAGGCAGATCAGATTGCGCTAATGGAAAAGGTTCTTGCGATGCTCGCAGACCGTTCCATTACCGCCGAAGATTTCGAGCGCGAATTCAAGCGCCCGTTGCACTCACTGGCGCAGTGCATGCGCGGGTTTATTCGCGCGAAGCCCGGTAATAAATTAGTTGTGGTTGACTATGCGCAAATCGAAGCGCGCGTATTGGTTTGGTTAGCAGAGCAAAATGACGCAGTGCGCGAGTATGTTGAATACGATGCCGGGCGCGGCCATGATCGATATGTATTGATGGCTGCATACCTTTGGCATATCAAGCCCGAAGCGGTAAGCCCCGAACAGCGCCGCATTGCAAAGCAATTAGTTCTAGGCTGTGGGTTTGGTCTAGGATGGAAAAAGTTTATTGAGTATTGCGAAAAAGAGGATATTGTTATCGACGAAGAAATGAGTCAACGCGCGGTCAAAGCCTTTCGCACCAAGCATCAGAAAGTAAAATATTATTGGTATGACGTTGAAAAATGCGCGCTTGCCGCCATCCGCAAACCGGGAACACGCATCACGCTACGGAACATTAGTTTCTTTGTAGACGAAGAAAAAAGATTTCTGCGCATCAAACTACCAAGTGGGCGCGAATTATTTTACCCAACACCGCGCGCCGTGCCATGTTTAAAGTTTGGCAAGCCATCGCACCGTATCGAATTTCGCACCGAAATAAAAGGTCAATGGCTATGGCAAACTACTTACGGCGGTAAGCTCGTAGAAAATATTGTGCAAGGCATCGCTCGCGATATTATGGTTATTGGTGGATTGAACGCAGAGCGCGCGGGATTCAAATTAATTTTATGGGTGCATGATGAACTGGTAGCAGAAGTCTCACGACAGATTAAAAAACTATCTGCAAAATTTATGGAGTTAGTGGTATGCGATCTTCCCGCATGGATTGGTATCTTGCCAATCAAAGCGGAAGGATTTGAAGCAGTCTATTACAGGAAATAAAAATGCCAAAGAAAATTTACCCGGATTTCTTATTACGCGATATTTTTATCGATGATAGGCTATCACCGAAACTAAATAACTGGAAAGTGTTGCACGCCTACATAGCTGAATTACCAGTATCGAAAGCATCAATAGATAAACTTGAATCATTGATGGTAATGGAATTCGACCGCGACGCAGGCCCACGCGCCCATATCATTGAACGCCTGCATGGTAAATATGATGTGATGCGCCGCGCCGTAGAGTTTGCCGATATGCAAAAAATCGTTTCTGACTTGGTGAAACGTAAACACATATGACCGGCAAAGTTTATTTTTCAGAAAAGAAAATTATTTACCAATGGCGCGCGTCAAATATCTTTTGCCCGCTCTGTGGTAAACAAAATGTTTTTGAATTCTATGAACCCGAAGCAGTAATCAGAAAGTGTGCGTGTGTCGATTGCAAAAAACATTTTGATGTATGGGTAGGCGGTAAGAACGCAGACGATAACGAACCAAGTTTTAATTTTGATATATGAGAATATCCAAGCATCAACGCATCTTAGAGTTTGCGAATCTCAACATTGATAAGGAAAAACACGTTACAGAAAACGTGATTGAAAATTATCTAGTGCGTGAGTGTCGCAAGCGCCGTGCCATCGTGTGCAAACTACAAACCGTCTACATCGGATTATTTGACCGCTTCGTAGTTTGGTATGCGTGTGATTGCTTTCCATCTAACATTGATTGGATCGAAGCGAAGCGACCCGTAGGCGGAAAGTATGGACCGCATCAAGAATATTGGCGCGATGAATTCATAAAGCGTGGCTGCAATGTCGGAACGCTGCGCACCAAAGACGAAATCGATACATACATTAAGGCCCGGACGTGCGAACACACGCGAATAATTATTCCAAGAAAAGACTTATACCAACTCGGCACGCTCTCGCGCTCAAAAAAGCCGCGCGCCTTGAACGCATTGAAACGCGCTACACAGTCGTAGACGAAAAAGATAAACAGTTACGAACACACAAAGATTTTTGGGATCACCAATTACAGAATTTTAAATTCTTATGGAAAGTCGGATGCGCTGCACTATTTTTAGATATGGGATTGGGCAAGACAACTATAATTTTGTCTTGGGTAAAAGCGCTAATCAACAAGCGCAAGATCAAACGCCCGGTATTACTTGTCGGCCCCATTCGCGTTATATACGGCGTGTGGGCGCAAGAAGCGCAAGAATGGAAACACTTGCGCAGCCTTCGCTTTTCTATCGTGCATGGCACCGTAGCGGAACGCCTAGCCGCACTAGACGTGCATGCAGATTTCTACATGATCAACCCGGAATCACTGGTATGGTTGCTGCGATTGTTTCGCAGTCGGCGTGCCCGTGCTAATTGGCCGTTTGATGTTTTGGTTATAGACGAATCAAGCATGTTTAAATCCGTTGCCGCGAAACGCTTCCGCGCCTTGCGCTACTTCTGCCCGCTGTTCAAACATCGCGCAGTATGCAGCGGAACACCGCGCCCCAATTCTCTGATAGAGATATGGACGCAAATGTATATTGTTGATCTAGGCAAGCGACTAGGCACAAGCTTTGATGTTTTCAAAAATCGATTTTTCCTGCCTGTTGGTGAAGGCAATAAATATGTCCCGCGCCGCACATCCGAAAAGAAAATATATAAACTGATTGATGATGTTGCGGTAACAATGAAGTTATCAGATTGGAAGACTGACACACCGCCAACATTAATAAACCCTATCGTGATTGATCTGCCGCCACACGCCCGCGCACTCTATGATAAGTTTGAAAAAGAATTATTTTTAAAACTGGATCAAGGCGACGTTCGCGCATTCAATGCTGCATCACTTACCGGCAAATGCCAACAGATAGCGAACGGCGCAATCTATACAATAGAGCGCGAAACCGAAACGACGATATGGGAACACGTTCACGATGCAAAGCTAGAAGCACTGCGCGACGTGATAGACGAAACAGGTAGCCCAATCCTTGCCGCGTATTGGTTCAAACATGACCTAGCGCGCTTGCGTCACGCCTTCCCGGATGCCGCAGTATTCAGCCGAAAGAATCTTGACACACTCGAAAGCGAATGGAATAACAACAAGCACGATCTAGCGTTAGCTTTCCCGCGCACCGTGGCCTATGGTGGCAACCTGCAAAAAGGTCTAGGCTGCACTATCGCATGGTTTAGCTTGACGTGGAGTTATGAATTGTTTGATCAAATGAATTCGCGCATTGGTGGCGCACGCGCCCGCCGCCCGGTCATGGTTCACCAAATCATTGCGCGCAACACTATAGACGAAGCCATGATTATTTCACTACGCGCGAAAGCAAATGGCAACAGTGAATTTATGTCTGCGCTCACCAAATACCGGCGAAGGAAAGCAGCATGAGCAAAAAACCATACCAACGGATTATCATTAAAGAAAACTTTGAGCGCGCTTGGGAAACATCAGATATTTTTTGCCCATCGTGTGGCAAACAAAAAGTTTGGGTAGCTGTTGATTCAAGTATTCAATGTGCATGCAAAGCGTGCGGAGAATATTTTTCTATCAATTCAATGATTGAAAATGAAAAAAATATGCCGCCTATGGATCAATTTCCAGAATGAACACGCCACTATCAACCGCGCGCCCGCCTGTTGGTGAAGACGTGGAAATATATGTGCTATCGAAGGACCGGCACCGCCAGCGCTCCACAACGCTGCAAACATTAAAAGATTCCGGGCTAGGCCCGCGAGTCAATCTTGTTGTGCCACACGATCAAGGCGAAGACTATATAAAATTTTCAAAGCATTACCAATGCGCTAGAGTTTTAAAATGCAAGGCCGATACGCTTGACAAGACGCGCCGGGCGATTGGTGAACGTGCAAGCGAAAAATTTATATTACTAGATGATGACCTTGAATTTTTCAAAGACGCGCGCCCGCATGCGGCCCGGCCCATTGGCGAACACTTCAATAACATTTTGATTTTGGTAAGCCGCATCCTTGATACGTGCGCTAGTTGTGCGATCACCACACGCCAAACCATAGACAACAAGATTCCCGGAAGGCCTAACCGCTACGGTAGCAAAGCCCTCGCGTATCGGCGCAGAGCATTTATGCAGTGCGATCCGCCGATAACGAAGAAACACTATCACGTAGACGTAGCCGTTCAACTCGCACACATGGGCTACGAAAATTTCCTGATTGAAGAATTTATATGTAGGCAACAATCGCCTATTGCCTCAATGAAAGGCATGAATAACGACGATGAAATACTGCTGCGAAAATTTAAAGGCATTGAATGCAATCTAACGAAGGCGCAGCGTCACGCGCTAGATGATATTTTATAAACGGGGAACGCAAATGAAAGATGACCTAGACCGCCACGGATTCAAGCCCGACGATTACACCACACCGCGCACCATCAGCCGCTTCTATAGTGATGATGGATACTACTCGCCGCAACAAGTGAACCGGCGCAAGTGGCGCGGGCGTCGCAAGACTTTTCTTTTCATGGCGGGATTTCTAGCTGCGATTGTCGGGCTATTGTGGCTATTTATCAAAGTGTTAGGCGATCCAAACTGATTGCGATCTAGTGTGACATATTACCGTTGACACGGTTACGCGACGGCGTATAATGAATTACATCAACAACGCAACACGGGGAATCAAAGTGAGAAACACCGGCTACAGCATAGCAATAAAGAATGATGGTTATCATGTAGAGTATTTTACGATGAATAGCCAAACATTTGAAGTATCTATAATTGAAACACGCGGCCCATTCGATACATACGGCAAAGCAGAAGACGCGCAGCAATCCATGCGAACCGAACACGATCACACGGGGAACTAAAATGAAATTCGCAGTAAACCAAACCTACACCACACGCAGCGCTTGCGATCACAATTGTATTATCAGCGTGACCGTTAAAGCGCGCACAGATAAGACAGTTACCACAAGCGAAGGCAAAAAATTCCGCATCAACGTTTGGGAAGGCATAGAGCAAATTCGCCCTTGGGGTAGTTATAGTATGTGCCCAATAGTGCGCGCCGCTTAATCGAATCAACACGGGGAACTAAAATGAATTACAAAATGATAGCAGTGCCCAAACCGCCGAAGCTTATCAAGCGCCCTTGCCCGAAGTGTGGCAAGGCTGACATATCAACCGCTTGCCGCTTTTGTGGCATCAGTAAGTTAGCGCCGTGAATCCTGATTTTATTACGGGCTTTGTTTGGGGCGGAATCGTTACGCTTTGCGTTGTGCATTATTGGATGCGAAAAGAAATTAGATTTTTAAAAACAGAAAGACGAAAAATAAAAACACTAAACGCAATCATGATTAAAGCCGGATACTTAGCCGCTAACGGTATGCCAATCTATCGCACAACGGACGGCGGAACGCATGCGCCGTATCCCGGCATGACTGACGATCAATTGCGCGATTTTGAAAAAGACTTAGACATACCGTCATCATTCGATAGGGGAAAATGAAATGCCAAAATACAATAATGCTTCGTCACATTACTATCGATGGACAAATAAAAAACTCATTGATGAATTGCGTAAGTATGCCAACCTTGAAAGCTTTTCAGTTAGCACAATTGGCGAAAGCGCTACGATGCCTGCAACCGATGATGCGATACGGGAAAAGACGCGCCTGTATCGTCAGACTTGGATGGACCCGCTCATTAATGAAATCGAATCACGCTTTATCAAAAAGATAACTGTCCCGGAAGAACGCGATATAAAACAAAACGCCCGGCGCGCTGCGATCCGTGGCGACAAACCCGAAACGTGCCCATACCCGGACGGCTCACCGCTTAGCATTCAGCGCAAGCGTTATGGCCTTTGGATGGATACGTTTAACGCAGAGCGCGCAGCAATCAAAGCAGGCAAACCAGAATGAACCTAGAAGCGCTACAGGCGCACCAAGACGCAAAAGCCCGCCTGCACGTAGTTGTGCATGGTGTGACCGTTCCAACGCCCGCCTTGCTCGCCGTGCTGAAACGTGGCGTTAATACGTGGCAGGATCAACATACCCAAGACGGCGATGCAATCCACGTGCTGATTAAGACACTGGAAGATTTACGCCCGGAAGTAACTAAATATAGGTTTTAAATGGGATAAATTTATTTTCGTTAAGTGTGATAAAAATCACTTGCATTATTTACGCACAGGCGTAAACTGTGAAGCGTGGTAGATGAAACACGCCACACGAAACTAAATCAACTTAACTCTAAAGGAAATAAAATGTTTGCCACGAATCAAAATTTGAATACCACGTTCGCACCGGGACAACACCGCATCCAACGCGAAGGCTTCGGCTTTACCCGCGCTCTATCGAATGATGACCTTATGAAAATTGCCCCGGCGATCTTTGCCGATGCTGCGCACGCTTCACGCTCAGCACGTTACGGCTACGTATCAACCGTGCAACTCGTTGACAGTTTGCGCGCAGAAGGCTTTTTGCCGGTTAGCGCTAAGTTTGTGAATACCAAAGATAGTTCAAAGGATGGTTTCCAAAAACATATGATGCGCTTCCGCCGCGCGGAACAATTGGAAGCCGCAGAAGCCCGCGAAGTTATTTTAGTGAACTCGCATGACGGCTCTAGCCAGCTTGAATTAATGGCGGGTATCTATCGCATGGTTTGCTCTAATGGTTTGATTCTCGGCAGCAATGATTTCTCTATGAAAGTGCGCCACAACGTCAACGCAGTAGACAATGTAATCGAAGGCGCGTATCACATCGTTAAAGACTTCGATAAAGTAGGCGAGCAAATCGAAGGCATGAAGGCAGTTAAACTTGAGCGCCCCTTGCAAATCGCCTACGCCAATGCCGCGCTTGCAATGCGTTACGAAGACGTGGCGAACTGTGGCGTCAAGCCGGAAGCGTTGATACTGCCGAAGCGCACCGCCGATGCAGAGCCTAGCTTGTGGAATACTTTTAACGTGGTGCAAGAACGCATGATTCAAGGCGGTATACGCGGATGGAAGAAAAACGCCAACGGCCAAACCAAACGCGGAACGTCGCGCGCCATTAACGGGATCAGCCAGAATGTTGCCATCAATCGCGGCTTGTGGACACTTGCCGAAGAAATGCGCAAAGCGATCAACGCTTAACAACTAACCGGAACCGCCGCCCGCAAGGGCGCGCGGCCCATCATGAATACCGGCAATCTCATCACGCGCGAAGATTTAATTTTAGATGGCTACATGGACGCGCGACAATTAGAGGATGGCTCATGGGTAGCGTTGCAACGTTTGATGTTTACCTATTCAATTGTTACCGGCGTAACAGTAACAGGATGGGCAAAGCGTTTTTGCTTTGAGCATGAACACGAAGCACGCGAACAAATGGCGACGCTCAAGGGCGTTGACGATGAACCTACAGGATGGATAGCGCGCAGACCGCAGGTATAACAATGTCAATTGATCCGTATCTAAGAAACTATGTCAATGCTGATTGGCATAGCATGCCTAACAATTGGCAAGGCGCGCAAGTCGCTTTGCTCATGGACATACGAAGCGAATTGCGAAAACTTAACGGCCTGCTGCACTGTAAAAACTTTATCCAGATTCCCGGCAAGCTTGACCGCATCGGACGCAACACTGCCAAGCCTAAACGCAAGCGCAAATCTGTAGCAAAAAAGAAAGCAGTAAAGAAATGACACCTAACACCACAACCACGGGAAACTAAAATGGAATATACGTATAGGGATATCAAGATAACGGTTAATGAATCGGCCCAATTTTGCGCACGGGTCAACGGCAAAGATATTAAATCCGCATCGCTTGCCGCGATTAAAAAACGCATTGATACAACAAAATCATTTGAACCGTTTGACGCGCTGACTTTAAATTGGCATTACGTCGGTAAGCACACAATCGAAAAAGTCACTATCGCAAATTCAAAAGCACCAAAAGCGCGTTATTCATGGAGTAACAAATTACTCTATATAACAACTCAGGGTAAGGAAATCCCGGAAACCCAACTATACGCGCTAGATCAAAAAACGTTGCTGGAAAGTTACGCCGAAATATCAAAAGGGAATCACAAAGCGAAGAAAGAATTGGAGGCGCGTATAGAAAAATCAGAGCATGACGCGAAAAAGAAACTGACCTCATATGCCGAACTGAATAAAACAAAATGAACACGCAAACATTGGCAATGGTCACAGAGTTAATAGAAGCAGTCCGCGAAAATAAAAAGCCCCGGCTAGATAGAGCCTACGAAAAATTAATATTTCACATTGATTTTTGGGAGCGCCGCTCTATGGAATACCACAAACTGCGCGACCTCTTGCGGGAAATGATTAAATGAAAACTCCAAAGCCCGGCGATAAAGTTTTAATTCAGATCAACGATGCCGCGCTATGGGCGCGTGTTATGGTAACTGCACCGCCGCTCAATGGCACGCAACGTATATGCATAAAGCCCATTGAACCAGCGAACAGCAAGCCGCGCGCCGTGACACTAGATCAAACGCACACCAAGATTTTATTTAGTAATGGATAACTCAACACCCGGCGAAGCAATTTTTTGTTTGCTCGTTATCGCCGCAACAATCGTAGCATCATTATTAACGGGGAACTGAATCATGGACGCGGCAACACGCAAAAAATTTATAGCAGCATTGAACGAAATAGAACCGCGATTAATGCCCGGCCCGCACCCGGTCAAGCCAATTCACATTCTTAGCCCTATCGATTTGCCCGAAAAGAAAACCGGGCGTATCAATATCACGCATCGATTCGTAAAAGACAAAATAGAAATCATCGGATCGCGTCAAGCATTCACGCGCGGATTGCAACCTGTGATGCTCAAGCTAATTCAACCGCTCAAGATCACAACGCTAAGCGATAAAAAATCCGGCGTATGGATGACAGATTTACCGGAAGAATTATTCCAAATCCATAGCATGCTCGAAACCGTGCAGCCACGCGGCCACGTCTTGATAGGCGGGCTAGGTTTGGGTATAGCCGCGCTCATGGTGAATCAACATCCCGGCGTGAAGTCGGTAACGATAATCGAAAAGGACGCAGACATTATAGAACTCTGCGCGCCGCAACACTTAAAGAAAAATATTATCTGCGCCGACATTACCGACTACTTAAAAAGCCACAAAGAAAAATTTAATTGTTACTTGCTGGATACGTGGCGCGGAACAAATGAAATGACTTACTGGCGCGAAGTATTTCCATTGCGCCGGATCATTCGCAATCGTTTTGGTTTGCGGCCCGTGGTGCATTGTTGGGCGGAAGATATCATGCGCGGTCAAGTTGAGCGCGTATTGCGCGGTCCTAACCGCCATTGGAAATACCAAGACTTACCGCCGATGACGCAGGCAATCGCGGAACGCTTTACCGAAAACGTCGGAACGAAAACATGGGAAAAAATTTATGGGGAAACAGTAGACGCTAATTTAAATCGGAGATAATCAACATGGATGCATCCAAGCTAGTGCAACTCTACATCAGTAAAGGGTATCGCATTGAACCAAACGGCGATGTTTACCGGCCCAATGGAACACTTGCGGATAGAGTCACCATTCAGGCATTCGCCGCAATCGACAAAGCAACGCAGGTATCGCATGACCTTTCAAGGCGTGCCATTCGATCACACGCACGAACTAGAGGGACACCATGAAGAAAAGCATAGCCTATCAAGCCGCACGAGCGCGCACGATCACAAAAACAAATATTCCTTTAGCAATGGCAGAACTTGCCCGCGTGCAAATTGCGCTTGCTAATATTTTAGCGAGTGGATGGAATGAAACCGTCGCGCCAGTAGATACAACCTATAATCTAATCCGGCACATTGTCAACGTAGAAGCACATTTCAATATGCTTAAAACCGATATTATAGCGGTTAAAAAAGAACAGCAACGCATACAAAAAAATGTTGACGATAAAAGCAAAACTGTTGCTGCAAAGAAAACGAAAAGGCCGCAGGTTATCCATTCGCGCCATAAACCTATTCGACAAGTCTAAGAAACGCCTGCATGTCAGCACTAGAATATTTGAACGTGATGACGGTTCACCCGGCGTGCGTGTCGGCTGTTACATGAACCGGCACCGACAAACCGCAATTGTTGTTAGTGTAGCACTCAAGAAAACCCGGTTCGTTACCACGCTAGGCAATCGCATCATGTGTTACGAATGGGGGCACGAAAGATTCAAACGCGAATTTAATTTAACGCTTCCACACTACCCGCTGCACCACGCGGCCCGGCGCTACCTCACCGGGCACATGATGAAAAGCCCGGCGAGTATAGAAGCCTTGCAAGAAATTTTAAACGGGAAACGATAATGACAAGAGATAAAAAAGGCAAACCAATACCAAAGCGCAAATATAAAAGCGCACGCGCTGAAACACGCAATTGGTTAATCAAGAAAACTGCCGAAGCATACGCAACAATTACTGATGCAATAGATAACGAAGAAAGATTTATCAAACTTGCGCGAGAGAAAGTTAATCAGCTTGACAACAAGCGCGAAGCCTTAGAAAAAACATTAAGTAATTATGTGAGTGATGCAAAGCCTCGCAGGACTATTTTAGTTGAAAATGGAAAAGTTCTATGCATTGAAAAACATTTACACGATGACTACAAAGACGGTTTTTATATCAGTGTCGATATCAATACCGCAGAAAAATTTTGATCATGTGCGAATCATCAAACTTTTTCTTGTCACTCGTAGCCTGCACAATTGGAATCGCTTTCACAATTAAATGGGCATACCAGATTCAGCTTGCAAACTACCAGTCAGCGCTCAGTAGTTTGCATGCCGCAATCAGAGTGCAAGACACGACGATAGAGGTTTTGCAAACACAACTAGAGATTGCGAAACTCTCTAATCGTTCACCCCATATTTAATCGCAAAAATCATATCCGCAATTTGCGCATCCGTTAGCGCCGGATCATACGGCAATCCGCAACCGCGCCGCAGAATTTTACCTAGCAGTGCATCGTCAAGGTCACACAATTCTGCGAAGCCTATACCGCTCATTGTCTCGTATCCAGACAAGCCCAACAACAGGCCGAAAGTATCGCGCAGCAATGCACGCCCGCTAAAATACTTTGCAAAAATAAATTCTTGATCAGTCGGAAGCCTTAACGTAAACGTTCGCGCTGCGTCACATCCAACGCCCGCCATTGCCACCAAGCCATTCGCGCAACCGACCGCCGCTTGATAAGGTATAGCACTGCACGCGGGCGCAGGCCCGCAACGTGCGCTTGCCGTCCATGTGCCTGCCGCTTCATCCCAAAATGGCGTGCCGTATGCAGTATATTTACCGTCTGCATTTTTCTGGTGAAAGCCCGCGCCGCCCCATTGCGTCCACCAAACCGAATCAATAGGCCCGCATGTGCCATCAGATAACGCTATGGTAATGTCGCGCCCGTTTTCGTTATAGCTCGCTGGTTGTGTCGGCCCGCGACGGCCCAATGGTGCAATGTATGCATCGCTCACGGTTTGCGTTTGGATGTTAAGCGAGAACACGCAACCGCCGTGCGTTTCGCCCGTTGCATCCGTTGCATAGCTAGAAGCGATCTGTAGAATATTCTTGCTATCCATCGCAAGCGATGCCGGATACCAGCAAGTGCCCACGCCTTGCGCCCCGGCGCGCTGGCGCAGCATGGCGGGCGGAGTGTAATTCATTTCTGTAGACGATAACCCAAGCTTTCTAGGCATCGGCACCGGATTACGAAACACCGTTCGCACCATTTTGGTATTGTCGTTGAATTCTACAATGCGCCCGTTGTTGCGATCACTGCCATAGAATAAATGTTTCTGCACTTTGTCTTGCACGATATCCCATAGCCCATCAAAGCGCGCAGTGAGAAAGCTTCCATCACTATCGCCCTTCGTGCCATCGGCTGCACCGGCCCACACGGTAAACTTTGCCTTACCGCCCTTCGTCATCAATGGCGTAAGGTCACACTTGATAACGCGATTGTGGAACGTGTCCGCGATCAGAAACGTTTTCCAAAATAATTTAGGATCGTTGATATCGCCGTCGCGCGAGTCCCAACAAAAGCCCCACGCCTCAAGAAATCCTTTCACTGCTACCGCGTCCCAATCACCAATCAATTCAAATTCAAAATCTTTTACCGGGCGGTCATTGGGTTTGCGATCACCGCCAATCGTAATAACGCGACCAACTTCATGAATGACGAAAAAATTACCTTGCGTGTTGAGTCCAAAGACTACGCCCGTTGATGGCGATACAAGCATCTTCCAAAAGTGCCCGCACGTTGCATGCCGTGCCTCGCCATTGCGCCCGGCAAGATCATCATTATTTTGGTCGTAATAATGGTATTGTTCAACTTCGTGAGTATCTAAGTCACCGGATTCATTGATAGCCCAACTGCGCGCCCAGCCGTGCGCAATGGTCATCAGCAATTCGCGTGAATGAAATCCGTTCCATTGCACACCAAGGCCCGGCCCTTTTAATGGTAGCGTAGGAAATGGCGTCCGCTTGCGCTTAATGAAATTTCTTCCGCTATGCCGTGGCAACGTGCCCGGATAATCGATATTGAAACTTTGCGCGTTTGGTTTGATGTTGCCATATTGCATATCATACCAAGGCATCGTTACGCGCGATGGTTGCGGCCCAAGCAACGGCGTATTATTGTTATCAATCGTGATTTGATATTGCTCGCACCACATATTAATATTTTCGTGTATCGCACCCAAGTCGCCCGTTTGGTCAAACCATTGCAGCGTGTCAAGATTCGATTGCCACCATCCCGACAAGTTGCCCGGCGCGAATGTCGGCAATAACCAATCAGTGAACGGCACATTATTAAAAGTAAACTTCACGCGGCCAAACGGCAACACCGCTTTACCGCCTTCCATTTGAATCTCAAGCTTGATTAGATTCTGACTGCCTTTGTATTTTTTAGACGGCCCTTGCCCGCGAACGTAGGAACTCCCTTTCGTCGGCGAATTTTTAATCCCGGCTTGCGGTTCAACCCAAAAAGCATACGGACTGCGTTGAACTGGTAGTAATGGTTTGGGCGGTAGTGGCGTGTATGCGCCATTCTCAATATAAAATGTAACGCCTTTTGATAATCCAATCGGCGATGTGTCACCATTGGTAATTATCTGCACGCGATGCGGCGCAAAGTTTTTGAATTTCGTTGTGTTGATAAAAAATGTATCTTTGTTCGCGGGCGTGCATGTTTGGGTTACGATGCCGTCTATCAGCAATTCCGCGAAGCCATCAATCCATCCCGGCGCATCAAACAACACTGGCACCACACCGCCGTATGTGCCCTCTTTGAAACTGCGAAACGTTACGATAGGATGCCCGCCTGTTGCTGGTGGCGGATCAACGGGCGGAACATAAACGCAAGGCCGCTCACTTTCGCGTATCTCTGTCGCTTCACCAACGCACGGCGCACCGCCGCCCGATGATGGCGTCTTGACACTGCGCCGCCATACTTCGCGGTATGTCTGCATACCGTTAGGCTTGCACTGTCCTATAGGCTCAGCGCTCTCTAGCGCGAACGCGCCCCACTCGCAATTTACAACGGGCGGAACTGGCGGCGCATCGTCGGTTATCGTCGCCTCACCATCAAAGGACTTTTTAGCACCGTCCACGTCCGCCGACCCGGTAAATTTAATTTTGGTAGTCATGTAATACCCCTATTGATAGTAAGGCGATAAGATCTTAAAAAGGCTCTAGGATGCGCTACGGCGTAAACGGCTAGGCGAGTGCCCAAACAAAACGGGAGCGCCGCAAGGCACCCCCGTTTAGTCACACTATACCCCATTGCCGACAGTCTTTAATGCTACCTGTTACGGCGTGATGTCGCTTGGGGATCAGGCACCGGATTTTCTGGATTCGGTGGCGCGTTTGGATCGACATTTTCATCGTCCAACACTTGCGCTTGCGTTGCCGCCGCAGTAGCCGCTTGTGCTACCGCTTCCGCTTTGTCGGCCTCGCCTTTCACATCGGCAATCACTTGATCGAATAGCGCGCTTTGATCTGGTGGCAGTCCGTTTTTGATGCGTTGAATATCTTCGGCAATATTAGTTAGCCGTGTTGAAAATTGCGTAAGCGTATCAACCAACTTTGTATTTGATGCGCCCATGCGTGTTGTGCTTTCCCTTACCGCGTCCGCCATTTCTTGCGCTGTGCGAGTTACCATTTTTGCATCCTTTTGAAATTGATTCAGATTTTTAATTAAGCGGGCGTATGGATTATCCCGCCGCCAAACTCTACGCCATAATTCCATTGTCCAATCTGTAAGCGTGCCTAACATTAGTATGCCCTGTAATGATGTAAGCAAACGCTGCAAAAAATTCAACGCAAATTACCGATTATAGAATCTTGCGTTTTAACCCGGCACTGTGAAAACGTTACCGAATAATTCATACCGTCACGCTCATATCTTACCTTGTCACATTGATCAATCGAAGGCATGCCAACACAACCGGCGATCAATGGAACCATCACTATACACAGCGCGATAACTTTTTTCATGGCGATGCCTTTCTATCTGTTGATCGACTCAGCCGCCCGCGAAACTTTAAAGCCGCCTTGCATGACTGTATGCGAATGATCACATGACGCAATAGAAAGAAAGCGACACCGCACATGATCATAACGTTAGCCCGTGAAAATCGGTAATCATACTCACCAAGCAAATATTCCATGACAATAATCAAACAGCCCAACGCGACAGAGAACAGCGCCAGCTTGCCTAAGATACCATCATTATAATGCGGCCACAAACAAAGAAACATTGCGAGAAAAAACATCACCGTTAGCGCCGCGAGCATGGCTAATTGATACCACGTTGACGCGCCAAGAATATCAACCGCTTGCGCAACGTATGAAAATACATTTTCCAGATATTCCATTAATCACTTTTCTTTTCAGCGCCCGACCATTTGCGGAATACGTCCCCGACTATCACGGCAAGTTTAGTTTCGCGAATCGCATCAGTCACCGAAGACATTAACGACACGCCAAAAATCCCAAGCACAAATGATACGCCTTGCTCGACTGGTGCGCTCAGCCCTTGCCATGACGCAATCGATGGCGTTGTTTGGATGGCGATAAACCAGCCATACAGCACATAGAATACACCATCAACGAAGCCCGTAGGTTTGATGTAGCGAAGCGACACCAGCGCGCCAAGAAACCCGGCGACAAGCACCGCCTTTTTCGCACCGAACAACCCAATCATGAACGCTTCCAATCACTACCCTATACAAAATAAGTCTTGATTGATTCCTGCCGCGCGATGCGCGATACAACGATGCCGTTGCGAATCGAAACGTTGTGACCTACTAGATATTCTACCGCGTCAACTATCTTGCATTCAAAGATTCCCGCAGGCGTCTTGACACGCGCGACTGTGCCATCGATGGCGACAATTTCGCCTAGCTGTTGCTCTGCATCGCCTGCTAGTTCCGCCTTGAGTAACGTTACTGGATTCATCTATGCCCCATCGTAGAAGCCCGAAGGTCGCTTGATATTCAGCGATGTAATCAACTCAACATGACCTAACCCCGCGCGTGATGCCGTGTGCGTGATGCCTTCGATTTTACCAAACCATTGCGCAGCAATTGCACTATCGAAGAATTGCGCTATCTGCCCGGTTCGCAAACCATCGCGATAGCGCGCCTCTATATCCACGTCTTGCAAGCCGCGCGTTTGGCGGTCCAATTCGTTGCGCCCGCGTTGAATGGCGACACTCACACTACCAATCAACGGATCAATAATATCATCACCGCGCCGCGATCCGTTGCCGCGTTGAACCATGATATCAACTAGCGCGCCGCTTGTAGGCGTGTCGGGATTATCCGGCTCATAGGCCACAATCTGTAACTGAGCATCAAGAAAAGCAAATACATTATAACCAAGATAGCGAGAGAAATAATTAATCCTTGCCAGAGTTTCACCAGCAACAGAAAATAAAATTTGTTCATCGTATGGCGCATGTGTCGGCGTGCCCAAGTTCCGGTCTATATAATCAACCGATGAAAGCGAATAGATTGGTTTAGATACGCGTGCTTCGCCCTTCACTACTTCCACAACTTCACTTAGGAACTCGGCAACACCGCCTGTAAACGAAATGATTGCTTTGCCTGCAAACAACGAATTGTCCAACACGAAATTATTGCGCCACGGACGCGGATAGATTCTAAGGAAACCATTCGCGGGTTTATTTTCGTCTTGCGTGAACTCCATAATATCGCTACCGCTATCACCCGAAGCATTCGCCGCGCTATCCAAGATGCGCAACGCATTTGCGAACTGTGGCAATACCGGCTGTTCCGATGAACTGAAACGATCATCGATATCATTATAGACGTGATCCGCAGTAGCAACACCATACGCAGGCACCGACACCGGGAAGTCATAGCGTATGCGAATATGCCCATCAGGATCACTCATCACAACCGCGCCCGCTGCCGCTGCAATCTGTTGCAACACGCGTAAAGGCGTTTGACCTGTTGAACCGATGCGCCCCGCAGGTATCGCCCAATGAATAACTTCCCACGTAGTATCCCCGAACAAATCGCCTAGCAGAATTGGGAGCAATTCAACCGTTGTATAAACTTGCGTAGATAGATCAATCGTCAACGGGCGGGCGCGCGGTTCCGCGAGCATGGCAACTTTACTTATACCGCGCACCGTTGCATTGATTGCCACCATTCCCGAACGGCTTAGCGATTTGCCGTCAATGATAAAATTGTAAGTCTCTGCACCAATCAACACCGAAAAAGATTTATCCGCCGTGAACAATACATAGTCTGCGACGTTAAGCAATTGCATATCACATACCCATGCATATTGCCCATCCGCGCTATTAACGTTAAAGCTTTCTAATTCAACCTGCACACCGCCGACGATGGCAATGGGTTTATAGTTCGTTAAGAATTTCGTGTTTTCATCAAACAGCGAATAGACGATATCAAAATTTTTCTTTAGCGTGTTCGTTGCTTTGATATCGTAAACAATATCGAAATCTTTTCGTATGACATCTTTGAACGATGCGGCCAGATCAAACGATTTTGTGATTAGCCCGCTGAATGCGCCGTCAATGTCAACGTGTAACTCGTGCCGCCACGATCCGGCGATATCAAAATGCTTTGTGATAATCGACCCCGGCCCGCCGCCTATGTCAGATTCCGCATGTATCATCGTGAAACGTAAACTTGTCGGCGTGCTACCCGCCGCCGCAGCCGGAAATAATATACCGGCGTTATCCGGCGCAATCGATGGGCGGCCCAAGGGATCAGTCAATACCAAATCTATAAGAATGTCTGAATTGATATGATCGACAACAGTAAATCGCCGCTGCACGTCGCCCGGCTCATATGCCCAAAGTATTGTTACATCAACATTTACAACTGTGCCGGGCGGTAATGGATTGGGCACCGTCGCCAATGCGAGCCTTTGTTCATCCGGCCCGGACGTTGCCGACGGCCCATCGTAAGACGCGCCAATATAAATTACAGTATTGCTACCGGCTTCGTCTGCGATTAAAAATAACGTTGCGGATTCGCCCTGTTCATCAACGCCCGGAGATACGATGCTACGAAAACTAAACGGATTGAATAACTGTAAGAAAGATTCTGCGCCCGGAAAATAATTATCAGTGCCTTGCATATCTGACAGCAAATCATTGATGGTTAGCTGCACATGCAATGAATGCACATCGGGCAATGGTTCGGCAAGCGCATTTTCAATTCTGTATGCTGCTTGAGTATCGCCAAGTTCCAAGCCCGAAGGGTCAGCAATGCGCGGCTCAGCGCCCGGCGATGGCTCAGAGCCAAACGCTTGCGAGTTTAGAAAAAAGCCATCTTCCGGCGCGTAATCAAGTAACGTATCGCCCGGCGTGCCCGCGAACGTTGCATCTAAAAATGTTGGCATGTTATGACCGCCCTATAAAGGCAATGATTCTTTCCCGCTGTGTATCGTTATACCCGCCCGTGCGAATGGGCACGCCATCAGTGCGCCGCGCATAATTCAAACGTTGGTCATTTGGCGTTAGTTCCACCAACACATCAAGCAAATTCCCGTGCATCGTTTGATTTTGCGTATCGTTTTTTGCTTTTGTTAATGGCGCTAATGGTGGCGGAAGCGCCGCAGGATGAAACAAATCGACTAGCCCGGTATTTGTAATTGCATTCGCAACAGCGGTAACGCCATAACTCAAAACATTTTTTCCGATGATGTATTGCCCATACGGAAAATACGCGACGCTTGGCGTAGTGGCTCCCGGTATGCCGCCAATGCCCGGCCCGGCAGAACCGCTATGCACATCAACTTTTGGCTCCCATGTGCCTGTTCCCGATAGTCTTGCGCCTGTTTGATTCATTTTCGTTGTGCCGCCAACTGTCGCACGATTGCCGCTAGTTACGCTTGATTCGGCCTGTTGAAACCCAAACGTAAACATGCATTCGCGATCTTCTACGCTCAGCAGACACGCATGCGTTACGCGCGTAAGTGTTGACGATCCGGTTTGTGTTTCGACATAAGCTTGGTCCTCGAAAGCATCCGTAACAGAGTAAAGCCCGGCATCACCGTTGCAGTCCGGTCCCGGTATATTTATATTTCGCACAAAGTCGGGCGGGTTACTTGTCGCGCCTTTTGAAACGCCAACTGTGATATCGAAAATATCAACGATGGTTTGCAACGCTTGCGAACCGGGAAAAACAAACCCAACGCCAAAGGGTGTTTGCGTCACGCCCGCCGTTGCGTCGCCACCATAAGACGGCGCGGTTCCCTTACTATAGTTACCTAGTTGACAATGCGCCGTGGTATTTATCGGAGTCGTTACCCATCCCGCAGTCCCGCCACCACTAAACGGCGTGCGCGTTGTTTCCGCGTCACGATGATAATAAACAATGAATTCGGTATCATCATTGTAGTGAACGTGAATCGGCGCATGGATCAACCCGGTAATATCAGGCTGTGGTGTTTCCAAATGCACCGTGCCTGCTGCGCGTGAAGTATATTTATATTTTGTTAAATCCCCGGACACTTCTGAAAACGGAACATACATTCTATGATCAACGTTACCCCGATTCATTATAAAAAGTTTTTCTGCATCAGGGTTTGATAACGTAGCAGTCAAAGACAAATTACTAATATCACTCCCCGTTGTGCCAAACTCCAACTTATAACGATTCACGCGCATCAATTCAGCCGTGGCGATATCACGGTTTAATTCGTTAGGATCACTCAACGCCTGAAACACGCGCCGCCCTACAATGTTTTGTGCTTCGTGTCCGCTCTTACTGAATGCCCATCCATACGCTTCATAGAATGGCGATTGATCACCATCAGGGAAACCGGAACCACCATATATTTTTTCAACGCCCGGCAGCGCAACACTAAAGGCCCAAGCCAAATCTAAATTTGAATTCGTTGACGGCCCCGGAAATGCAATACTTGAATAATATGGAAACAATGAACTGGGCTTTAACGATTTTGTTATGCTGTTCGATTCCAAAAATTGGACCGGCGCAGTGTAGATACCTTTGTCCGCGCCCGTGGTAATTATTTCCACTACCCAATACTTATTTTTTGGCGTGCCCAATGGTGGCGGTAAGACTGTCGCCTTGCACACTATGCCATGCGTCTTTGTATACGTTGAATGGAATGGAGATTCCTCGCCGCGCCCGTGGAACTGTGCGACAGTTAAACGCATGCGACCCGTGAAACGCGCGGATGCTTTTGTATAGCGTTGCGCGTCGCGCAATTGCAACGGCACCTTATAATTTTTTGTCTTCACCGCTGTTTCAGGATCAGGGCGCGGTAGCCCATCAATCGGCGTTATTTCTTCGTCACCGCCATTTGTAAAATGTGCGAAGTATTGCGAACCGCTGCGCAGCAATAAAAAATCTTTGCCCGGCGAATAATGAAATTCAACAATGCGATTGAACGGAAGCCCGTTACCTGTTGCTTCCCAAGTCTCAGCCATGATGCGCCACTACTGACAACCGAAGCCGCGCCCGGCAATTAGATTTAGTGCGCGCTGTTTCAACGCTGGCGAAATATTTCCACCGGGGGGCGTGGTAATACACGTTTTCACCGGCTTATAGTTAGTATCGGAATCATACGGGCGCAATGTTTGCACAGTGTATGTGCGTGAATACCCACGCCCATTTGCATCCATGAAACCCACTTCATGCACGCGCTGCGTCTTTAACGATGTTGCTGGATCAATTATCGTTGTGCTGCCCGGATAGTTTCCATCGGTAGGATAGTTAGGCGGTAGCTCGTATTCGCCTTCTGGCGTAGCAACGCTATACGATACCAAACGGTATAACTCTATTTGCCAGTCGCCCGTATTAATGTCTACCGGCTGCACTTGGTATATAAGCATTTCTTTTGTTGGTGGAAAAAATGCCGCAATCACGCCAAACGTTTTTGTTGTGCCGCCGCCCGGTAGATTATTAGTCACCGGCCTATAAGTGAAGCGCTGCCCGGATGTAACGTAATCAGTATAGGCTATGGCTGCATAAATCTTTTTATCTGATACCACTTGCCCGAATGCATCGGTGCGAATGTTTGCGGTAGTCGGTAATCCATTTTCATCAAATGCAAAAAGCGTTGTCAACGTCGGACTAGAATATTGCGGGCGTCGCGGTAACGATACCGACTGACTGCCACTAAATGTAATCGTGCCGCCCGGCACAAAAATGGGAATAATATCGCCGCGTTGAATTTCGCCAATGTTTGAAACCAATTGAATGCGAAGATCAGCCGGGAACAATACCAAGTGGACATTGCCATCAGCAGGGACCGCGCCTTCGTAGCCTTCGATAGCAAGGTTTGCTGCTGCGACTGAATCGCCGTTTTCATCTATCCCCGGCGAAGTCGGGCGCGGGAATTGCGCGACTAGGTATGCGCGTATCTGTTGCTCACTCACAAAACTAACTCAGCGTTTCAGCGACGAATGACATACGCGCAAGATTATCGCTTGCCGTTGCCGTGCCCGCAGGTATGGCGCGCACGAACCAAAGAGGGACCGCGCAAGGCGTTGTTGTAAATGAAATCGTATCACCATCAGCAAAGCCCGACCCGCTCAAGTCCACTTCCAACAATTGAAAATATATCTTTCCAAATGCCGGATTGATTGGCGCAAGTTCACTATTAGCGGTTATATCCACGTCGCCAAGACTACCCAATAGATGCCCGCTGATATTCCACATATCCGGCGCAGTGAGTTTGGTTAGCGTCCAATGTTGAAATATGGTTCCCTGATTATTTAAAACCAAGTCTGCTAAATCAAAACCGCCGCCTACCGAATCCACAACAAGATTATCCTTGCCCGCCGCTAACTCTGTTTCAATTACGCCCATCACACGCGCATCAGCGAAACCAAATCCGTTTGTTAGTGGCGCGGTCAAGTTAATTGTTGCTTGCGGCCCGACAAAATTTACCGTGTCGATAGTGGCATATTCTTCTACACCGACACCAAGCACAATGTCAGATATGCGTATCATCATGCCATCGCGGAAGATTGGATACGCTGCATTTTCACAATCGACAACTAAAACCGAATCGCCGGGATTCACATCAGCGTTTAATTTACCGCTGCCCATGATCACACTAGCAATCGGCCCAACTGAACTATTTAAAATATCGTCTTGCGTGTCCGCGAAGTTATCGGGCGGAGTCGTTAAGTCAGCACCAAGTAACCAGAAAATTGCATCCGTTGCGGGCGTTTGTATATCAAGAAACATTTTCAATGAGGGAATTTCTTCGACACCATCGGTATGCACTTTAAAAAATGCCTTGCGGTATTTAACGCTGCCCGCCGTGCGTTCATCAAGCCCGGCGCTTTGAAATAAATTAGCAGGCGCACCACTCACAACCGATGCGGTAGCAACCGCTGCATTCAGCATACCGCCGCCGTTCGCGTCAATGTCCGCTTGAATCTCACTCTTGATTAAATATAAATCGTTATCAACAATCGGCATTTGAAAATCCTAGACAGTAACAAAGCGAAGGAAACCAATGAACGCATCTTGTGCGCCTTCATTGGTATATTTTTCTACCGGCTCAAGATCGACCGCAGGCCCGCTAGTGAAATCGAAGATTACTTGATACGTGCGCCCATTGAATGAAAGCGTATGAAACGCGCCGGGAATCTCCGACAATGCTATAAGAAAATCCCGCTGCGTCGCCGTCAACCATCCGTAATCGTCACCCGCTTGCAACGTCACCGGGATTCCTGCTAACAGCGTGCCGCTGTAGACAACCGCGCCGCCACCTAGCGTGCGCTTGATACTCATGGAGTTTTTTAATTGCTGCGAACGCTCAAGCAATCGCATATCACCATTCAGCGGGAAACCATCAATCGTTAAAACTACCGGCATTATGTGCCCCGTGCCGCTGATTGTATGGCGTGCCCCAAGTCGCGCAGTGTTTCGCGCGTGCCTTGCACCTTGCCAATGTTGCGCCCGCCTACCATCAATTCAAGCGTGCCCATATTCTCAGCGTCCGCAGTGTTACCACCGCCGACTATGCCGCCTTCCGCGAAACGCGGCAAGCGCATTTTATTGATATCATCCATGAACTTTGTGCCGTAGTATTTTACAGCGGGAACTTGTGTGATTGCTTCGCCCGAAGTTATCCGCGCCAGAATGTTATCGGCGCGCGGGTTTGGCGCGATGCCCGGCGCAATACCACCGCCCGCGAATGCTTGGACCGTTGTATTACCCGGCCCGTTGATCTGCGCGGCAATGGCGATTTGAAACGGCGTATCTGTCAGTGCCTTTTTAATTTTGTCTATCGTGCTTTGCAAACTTGCGTCATCGATGCCAACTTTCAATGATGACGCATCGGTTTGTAATTTTGTAATACTCTCCTGCAACTTTGATATTTGCGCGGTAACAGCTTCAATACCTTTCTGTGCGGATGTAGCTTGAGCAACTTCGGCTTCGCGCTTTTTGTTGAGTAATTCTTCAACTGCTGCGTTTGCTTCACCAAAAATTCTTTCGCCAATAAGGATTGCGTTAGGATCGATTTTTGTTGATTTTGCAATTTCACCGGCAAGCCCGGTAATCTCTTTGCGTATCTCCCGTGCGCGATCAAGGTTCCCGCGCAATACGGCGGATTGTAATTCATCAAGCTTTTCATTCGCCGTGCGAATCTTAATACCGAACTGCTGTTGCTCTGTGAATTGCGAAAGACGTAGGCCCGCGAATAAGTCTTCTCCCTCTTTTCGATTGTCACGAATCTCTTTATCTATATCCGCTATTGCTTGCTGCGATTGTTTGTATTGATTAGTGAACTGCTGTTGTAGTTTTACCAAGTCGCCATAGTAGGCAACCGAAATATCAAGGCGTTGCTTTGAAGACTGCCGCGTAATCTCAGCCTGCACGCGCTCATTATTTTTTGTGTCGCCTAGATTCTTTTGAGCAAGTGCGCGCAGTGCGTTTTCTTTTGCTTGTGCTAACGCGATTTCAACCGTGAAAGCATCGCGCGCCGCGCGTATGCGTGCATCGGTTTGTGCGCGCTCCAATTGCGCTAAGCGTTGCGCCGCGCCTACTTGGTCCGGCCCGCCCGTGGTGCGCGCTTCAAGCAATGCGCGTTGTTGCTGAATTTGATCTTCAATAAATTTCCGGCGTAAGTCGGACTGCGCTTTTAATGATTTATCGGTATCGTCGCCAATCTGTTTATTGAGTATGGCGAGCGCGTCGCGTGCCGCCTTACCTGCTAATCCTAGTTGATCTTTGATATCTTGCGTAGTCTTATTCGTAACAACAGGTTTAATCGCCAGCTTGGGCGGTTCTTTAGCTAGATCAGTGAATATCTTTATAACATCGTCAACAGCGCCGAATCCAACGTGTTGCAAATTTTCAAAGAATTTAGTTGATGCATCGTTCGCTACTTGAATTGCGCCTTTAACATTTCCAGAAAACAAAGCAACAAGGGAAGCGCCAAGGCCCGTAATAACATCGGTAACTGTAATTACGCTTCGTCCAATTATATTAGTGAATACACTAACTAGGTTAATAATAAACTCTAGCACTTTTCCGGTAACTTCACCGAAGCGTTGCATAGAGTGAACACCCTTATCTGTAACGGCTTCATTAAATTCATTAAATGTTTTTTGAATTGCTGGAACTAGTCCAGTTAAAAACTGTAATGCCAATCCCTCAGAGCGTTTTTGCATCAACGTGAAATTATCATTCATCGATGCAGCCGCATCCGCAAGTTCCGTTGACACAATCAAGCCTAGACGTTCCGCTTCCGCGCGCACCGCCGCAAAACCTTTCGTGCCCACGTCATTCAATAGCGGTATCAGCTTCGCCGCGTCTTTACCGAATATGGCAATCAATGCATTAGTGCGATCCAAGCCCGCGCCCATACCCGCCGCCGCGCGTGCGATCTTTTCAAACGATTGGTTTACATCCAATCCAACAAGATCACGGCCCGCTAATCCCAAATCAGCGAACGCGGTAGTCTGCGCCTCAGAACCGGCGAGCAATTCGCCGAGTGAACGATTCAAACGAACTAATGATTTTGCCAATTCTTCATTAGATACATTCGACATATTCGCGGCAAAAGAAAGCGCGCTCAAGTCTTCGGTAGTGCCGCCTACTTTTTGTTGTAACTTGCCGATTTGATCAGCAGCGTTTAAGGCACTCTTGCCAATGGCAACCATGCCCGCTGTGATGGCGGTAAATCCAATCGCAGGAATTAAATTTTGTAAGCCGCCGAAAGCTTTTAATACACTGTTGCCTGTTGTCTTGCTCTGCGCGCTAATGCGCTGCATGCCTTTAATAATTTCGTCAATCCCTTCTGGCGAAATTTTTACGCGGATATCCGGCGTTGACATTTTATTTTAAAATTTCCGGTTTCATCGGTGCTTTACTTTTCTGTTTCGTGTGTGGCGCAAGGCTTGCCCATACAATCATATCGTGCCGGTAAGACTCTAGCGCCGCCTTAATCAAAACACTTTGCGCCGCGTGCATCAATTCATAGATAGGCCAATTCGCAACACGCAACGCTTTATCGTAATCAAATCCGCAAACTTCCCGCGCAACTTCGGCCCACTCACCAAGGACTAATGTAAGGCCGTAACTCCCGGCGTTTCGCTCGGCCCGCTCTGCCCCTTGTCGGCTAAAGAGTTTTGGAAACGATTCAACCAGTTTAGTCCTTGCCTGAAAAAACCGAATGTAACTTCCATCGCGAGCGATAAAACCTGTTCGCGATCATCTTGTGTATCGCACTTGTTAATGTGCGCAGCGGTAAGCTTTGCAACTTCGGGCGTCCACGATTGTTCGTCAACGCCTTCCGGTAACAGATAGCCCGCGATCAATTCTGCCGCTTTGCCTGAATCAAGTATGCAAGTTTGCAAGCGAACTAAATACGCTGCGCTATCTTCACCTTCCATTGCAATAACTTTATCCGCGCCTATGAAGCGTATCCACTTCATAAGGTAATGGTCATTGATGACGGTGCGCCGCTCAAAATCTATGACACGAAAGCGACGCCCGCCTAGTTTAATTTCATCCATAAACTAATTACAGCGATGCGCCCGCGCGGTCAAGCGTCCCGAAAGGGTCAGCCGGATGGTTTTCTGCGTCCGACAGAATCGAAAACGACAAATTGAACGCTGCATAATCTTCACCAATCAGGCCCAAGGCACCATCAGGCGCAATCGATGCACGCCAGATTTCCAGCTTGTCATGCGCGCCCTTCGCGTCGTTATTTGAATCGTCAGCAAGGAACAACAGTGAACACGTTTTCCCAGACTCGCGGGCGATGGCGATGTTTTGCACATTCACTTGCGCCGCGTCAAAATCAATCGTCAAGTTGTCATCGTCTACAATCGTTACCGCCAATGCGTTGTCAAGAATTTGCACAACACCGAACGCGGTATTTACTTTGTAGTCTACATCCGCTTGAAGAATCACCGAACCGACAGCAACGACAACGTTAGAAACGCTGCGCTTACCAAGTTTGTAATACCCGCCACGTTTCACATTGGCGATATTGACAGTCAGACCGGGCGCAGCCGCTTGGTTATCTGTCAGCTTCGTGCCCAACAGGAACAGCGCGAGATTGTTTAGCGTTTGTTCATTGAGCGTTGCCGTCAACGTATAACTTGAACGCAATACGCGCCGGTCAATCAGTGCGCCGCTTTTTTCCGTTGAACTGAATAGCTCAGCAGTCGTGATATCCGAAGTTAAATCAATCTGGTTTGCGTTGCCAACGAAATCATACTTGCCGCTCGGCAACCCATCAGCCCCATATACATCAATCAGCAACGAACCTTTGCCGAGTTTTACATACTCACCGCGCGCCGGAAATGGCATTTTAATTTGCTCCTATGTTGTGATAACAGACTTCAAAAGCCCCCACGTTGACGGCTGTGCAAATTCTTCTATTTGCCACTGCCGCCACGCCAAAGCGTGCGCCCATTTCGTTCTATCAGGCTGCACCAGAATATCTGTAAAGTGATGCGCTGCCACGTCCCAAGCCATCGCGCCCGCATCCGTAGCGATCACTGAAACACCCGCTAACGCTGCATCAACGCCCGCATTACTATTATACGTTACCGCTACGATTGCATGATTCAATGCGTTTTCCAGCGTGCCGCCTGCAATCTGCACATCTTTAGCGGTAGGCTTGAAATTCGCCGCTATAGGATGCGGCCTGAATGTTACGGGATATCCGCGCGCCTGCATAGCTTCGCACGCGCTGTTAGCCCACTTTTTAAAATCAACGCCTCGCAATGATGTGTCTGTAGGCACCTGCCCCAAGACTAGCGCGTAGCTGCCGTCCTTTGGATCACGCCAAGGCTTTATCAGATCATTAAAATGGTTGCCCCAACGCAAGCCGCTATCGTTGCATGCCGGGAACTTCGCGCGCCCGTTAAGCCCATTCCATCCGGCGCTATACCAGTGGAAACGGTCAGCGACATACCCGCGCTCTATGACTAAAGTGTTTATGCCTTTTTCATAGAACTGCCGACCAATGCGCCAGCCCCACACAACAACAGCGTTGAAATTTAGCTTCGTGTGTAGAACATCAAAACTCCGAATGTGTTCTATCGTCGGCACATCACCACACACACGCATTGAATCCGCCAACAAGTTAGCAATACAAACTTGGTCATCGTAGGCGCGGTTCAACGCTATCAATATTTTCATCGATTACCACCGTTGAATTCTTTCCAGCAAGAACCATTCATGATTTCCGCCATGCTCCATTGATTCGCGGCCAATTCACATGCCCACGCTAAACGATTAAGTGGATAGTGTGGCGTTTCGATTTTCGCAAAATCCTGTTCACACATATGGTATGCGCTGCATTCAGTTTTAGGCCCATCACAAAACACGGGCACACCCTCTAATAACGCTTCCGTTGCCGTGTTGCTTGCGTATGTCACCAATGCATGCGCGCCTTGCAATGCCTCTTGTATGGGACTGCTGCGCCGCTCGTGTGGGCTAGGTTTGGTGCGAACAATAATATCTCTGTCAGTGTTCGCGCGCAGCGTTTCAATTGTATTTTGTAACCATGTGCCAAGGTCAAGCCCGCGCCATCGGCCATACGATGCACCGGGCGGGCACACCAATACAAAATTACCTTGTGTCCACGGTTTAATTTCGAGTTTCAAATCTTGCCATCGGCGCAAATGATACCGCGTAATCTCTCTAGGCTCGCCGCTCACCGCATACGCGCCGCGCGTGACACGGTAGTAGCCGCTGAAATGTCCCGGCTTGAAGTAGCCGTTATCGACATATACCCAATTGCGCCCGCCCATGATTGCATCATCAAGAAACGAACGCAGCCCGTAAGCGTCACCATACACAACGATACCGCCAGGCGACAAACCTACCGCACTTTGATTGATGATGCGATACGGTAACGCGCTACCCATTGCGAAGCGCCGCCCGACACGATCAGAATTGCGGTTTCGCACACCGTAGACAGTATAGCGAGCGCCGTTAGAAACGTTCATGGTGCATGCACCTGTTGATACCATTCCTGAATGTAAGGCATCATATCCGGCGTACCATTTGTAAAATGAATTGCTTTAGGAATAATGTTAGGGTCACTTACACCGTAAAGCCAATTCCATTCTAGCGGCAACGCGCCTATCAATTCGTCATCACCTAACCATTTGAATTGATGCAGCCATAGGCCCGGCATCGTGTTTAACTTTTCAATCGTTAGCAACGCATTCGCAGAATGGCGCAAGTTGAACAGCATCAAACTAGACCAAAGTTTTTTATCATAGTCTGTTTGCAAATATCCGCGCATTTTTATATCTGACGCACGTTTATAACTTTTATGTTTAACACACATCACTGCATAGCGATCATCGGCCAACTTAAACAATTCGCCAACATTCGCGCGGAACATGAAATCCCCATCGCAGAATAAAGCCCAATCTATATTTTCCGGCGCTATGTGCGGAACGAAAAAACGTGATAGCGCAAATTGTGTTGCCATCGGTGCGTTACTAATCACATCATACATTTGCCCATTAGCGTTTTGCTTCATTGGCCTACGATACATTCCAGAATTTATCAATGGCGCAAGGTCTAAATAGGCTACGTCATATCTTCGCGGGCGTGCCATCGTTCGCAACAATGAATAGTGGCACACATCCGCGCTCACTGTTTCCCGCGAATCGCGCCCTACAAAAATTGTGCCTATCGTCATCAATCCCAACTCAAAATAAAATCGCCCGATATTATGTCGCGCAATTTCGCGCCATGATCTTGCAACCGTATTACTGCTTGTGTTTCCTCTAAGCCCCACTTTTGCGCGCGGCCCGGTTTCTGTTCAACGATGATGCACGGCTTGTCTCGCAGTATGGTTTTCTCACCGCCTTGCAAAGCAAATAGCTCGTAACCTTCGCAATCCAATTTGACGAAATCGACCATTTGCAAATTGAAACCGTCAAGCGTTTTTAGTGGCGTATCCCCGCCTTGCGCCTGATTTACCCAAGTATCACCGCTACTGTGTGGGCTTGTGTGCATCGTCACCATTGAATCCTCAAACCCTAACGCGCAGTGATGTAGCTGCACGCCTGAATATTTAGGGTCAAGATTTTTCACGAAGCACTGACGATGCGCTTCCATCGGCTCGAAAGCGTGAAGCATTTTAAACTTCTTCACTAGATGCATTGACCATAGACCGCAGTGCGCGCCAACATCTACCGCCGTGCGGAATTGTTTGACATGCTTCAATGCTGCCTCTAGTTTATGGTATTGGTATGTTGGTTTGCCATCAACAACCTTATTAATTTTTTCCATCCATTCCACTAGATGCGTTTCACCATCCGGCAAAAATAGACCTTTGTAATTCAGCATAATTTTGTTCCCAATAATTTGAATGAATCAAGCACCTGTTTTACTGAAATCTTTTCCATTTCCGCCCTACAGTGCGCGCATGGAAACCGACTCCCGCAAGTATCTTCTGTGCCTAAATTAATATGCCCTTCGTATCCGGTCATCGATGGCGCAGTAAAGCCGCCGAAGATAACCACGCTTGGTTTGCAAAATGCAGCCGCCGTATGGTGTAACCCGCCTTCTGGCAATACGCATGCGGTAGCCCGTGCGATCACAGCGGATGCATGACGCATTGTCGGCGTGCATACCCAATGCGTGCCCGGTAGATTCTTTCCGCCTTCCGGCCCTAGTTGCACAACAGTAATTTTTGCCGCGCGAAATTCATCGACCAACGCTTGCCATTTTTTAATACCCCATTGCTTATTTATAGTTGCCTTCGCTTTGCTACCTGTTGCCTTGTTGTGAGATTCAATCACAACGAACGGCTCAAGGCCGCGCGTTGCATTGCGCCCAAAAATAATTTCTTTATCACTTAACGTAATGATGCCCCGCTTTGCACGGTAGGCGCGATTGTGTAGCATGTGTGTATCGTTATAGCCCAACAGATACCCGCGCGCATGGCCTGAATTAATAATATCGGTGCAATCACGGCCATCAACCAATTTAATATTTTGATCGATGAATTCCAAATTTTCCCAAGCTAAATGCAGCGGGCGAACGAAGCGCCGATAATCAAGTATCCGCACCTTGCGCCCCGTCGCCTTGTATGCCGCGTAAGCTTCACCACTGGCAAGCACTTCGTCACCCCAGCCCACAATTTTCACCTTTCGTATTTATGGAACGTGCCTTCTAACGGCCCGCCGATAATTTTTATATTGGCATCAGGCACCTTGCGCGCGAACGATTTCCAGCGGTTAATATGATGCGAAATATGCTGCACTGTGCCGCTACTTTTTGCGTCCGGCGTGTGAAAATATACACCGTCGCCAGTATAACAATCGATACCGATAATAATTACAGGATTACATCCCATCTTGTAAGCACAGTGCGCTGCTACAATTGCGCCATTGTGTTCCACGGGTTGCCGTGCTAACAAAAAATCACCATCGGCAACGGCGTGCGGAGAGAGTATAGGCACGCAAAATTTTGTTAGCTTCGCGGTTTTTCCGCCACCTATCGGTAACGGCTTATCTAGGATGCGATCAATCGCTACGATGTAATCACATTTACATTTATCCATAATGCAACCGTGCTGATTTACACTTATACGCACAGCAACTTTAGGACATTTTAAATATTGTAAAGGCGCGGAAGGCCCGCCGCCTATAATTATCGCAGGGTAGTTTTCATATATGCCATACAGATTTTCAAACGGCGCAGCACTCACGATTCAGTATCTAAATTATCGCGTTTAGTTTGGTAGTCAACATTGAACACAATTGAACCAGCGATATAGATACGATCCATAATGCCACTTTCCCACTTAGATTCTAGCTCAGTCATTTGCATAATTTTTGCGCTGTGCAAATCACCAAGGCGCGCGATGGCATGAGAAATTAGCGGTTCTATACTGTCATCCATTTGGTCCGGCGTATCGCAAGCGTTAATGCATTGCACCGCGACGCGCAGCGATCGCCGTGCTACAGGCCCGCGCGAATTGCCCGGTATGGCTACGTCTTCATTGACAAAGAACACCGCTATAGCCGCTTCCCGGATCACGTTACCCGGAATCCAACGGCGTTTAGTAGCGGGCGGAATGTCTACCGGCAAATCAATATTAAGCGCCGTAATTATTTCATCGCGAATATCAAGGCGTCGTGACATTTTTAGTTGCCAAGTCTACGGTAACTTTTGTGGTTTCGTCGCCATGCTCAGGAAAACAGCGCCGAAAAATATATGCGGTATTGCCTATGGTCACTTCGTCGCCTTCAACCAACGTATTCACATCGTTAAATTGGCAATCGAAAGACAGATCAAACGAAGCAATAGAACCATCTTGTAATTCAACAACACGGTAGCGCTTGAAAAATATCCCTTTTACTTCATTGCTGCCAAATACCATAGTCTCACCGATTGCACCGAAAATAATTCTATCTCCGGTATTGCGCATCCAATCGGCGAGACTCGGCATCTTTCAATCACGCTTAGCTGTGCGCCAGACCTTGACGCAGAACGCTAGGACGTGTGCAATAAAACAGCGGATTGCTTTGAGCGTAAACGTCAACCCAACGCTCAGCGGGATCAGGCACGATCTTAGAGTAAATCGGAATGCCTACCGTGTTCACCGTATCGATAAAATTAGCAGGCCCAAAAACAGCGCGGAACAATCCCGGCACGCCTAGCGGAAAAAAGCGTGCTTCCGAATCAGCGATGAAATCGACACTGCCAACCTTGCCCCGGTATTCTTCAAACAAAATCCCCGCATAGCCGAAAGTGCGACGCGCAAAAGTATCGCGCAACATTTCGCCTTCGCGCCATCGCTCATACGCTACGCGCGTTTCCGGCTCGGCTACGAGCATATCCATGAACTCCGAACCTACCAGCGCGCCGACACCACGCGACGGCGTAGCGCCTAGCAAATCCTCTTGCCGCCGTTGAATCTGGTGTATAGCCGTCCGGATGCTGCCTAGTGGCGGAGTAGAACCAAAATCAAAGTTTACCGGCGCATCTTCGGTAACTCCGAATTCGTCAAACAGATCATATAAAACTGTCGTGCCGTCCGCATCCATCACCCGGCCCTTAACAGCGCCAACGCGCATATGCTCGAAAGTAGCTTCCAAGCCTTGCACCATCGTTGCTTGTTTCTCGGCAACCTTGCCTTGAATGGTTTCAAGTTCCGACTCAGTGCCAAACGCGCGGATGCCTTGAATTTCGTCAGCCATCAAACGATCTTCTACCGGCAAGTGAACAACATTCAACGGATGCACCTTACGGCCTTCTTTCAAATTCTGCGCCGCAGGCCCGCCGCGTGGTGCGGTCGGAACCAGATACAACACACCGCCCTTTTCTTCAATCTGTGCGGTCAGTGTGTTAATGCCCGACTCCTCAAAAAGCCCCATAGCGCCAAGGCGTCCCGGCACAAATGGAATCTTATTGATTTTGTCGGTTAGTGTCGTGAGCGAAAATGCATCCGCCCGGAACATATCTAACATGGACATTTTAAATTTCTCCTAATTTTTAGTAGTGCGTTTTTCTTTGCTGCCGTTCGCTTACGTGTTTTGTGTTTCTTTGGTAGTCGGCCCGTAGCGCGTGATGATGCCTTGCGCCAACAGATCAACAATAGCGCTATCGCGCGCCGCGTCGTTTTGTGAATCCAGAAATACCAAGTCTTCGCGCCGGATTTCGGCATCACGGCGAATCACTGCGCCGCGAACAACACCGTCCGTTGCATCAACTTCGGAACACAAAACGCCTACCGCCGTGCCACCAACGAACGGCGTATAGTTCGCGCCCGACAACTCAAGCACGGTTCCCGCTTTGATCACAGCCGCGCCGGTAATATTTGCGTTTTCACGCGAGCGCGAATGATTTGCTTCGCTAACAATAAAGCCTTCATTGTGCGGAAGCACTTCGGTTTTCGTAACCATAGTTTTTTGCTCCTAATTTTTTAATGCGTTGAAATTTTGGTTATGCGGCCTTTTGTGCGCCGCCTTTGAAAAAGCTTGCACGCGTCTTGTAAATGTCGCTAGTCGTTGCAGTCGCCGCGATTTTCTCGCCGTCATCATTTGCGCCCGCATTCGGGATACGTGGTTGAAAGTTTTGCATCGCCTTATCCAGCTTGTTACCGTTCGCTTTTGTCGGCGCGATAGCAAGCAATTTTTTCGCTTCGTCAACGCTCATATCAGTTGAGTAGGCTAGATGCTTTGCCATATCTTCGCGGCCCTTTGCCTCCTCGCAATCGATGATGCCGGATATGCGCGCCCGCTCAAGTTGTGCGGGCGAAGCGTTTGCCGCGCGTGCATCGGCTTCCGCCTTTGCTTTTGCATCAGCTTCCGCTTTGATTTTGGCGTCCGCTTCCGCTTTTACTTTCGCTTCGGCTTCGGCTTTGTCCATTTCGATTTTTGCTTGTGCCTCTTTTTGCGTATTCATTTCAATTTCCTTTTGTGAGTAAGTGAGTCTAATCGGCCCGGTCAAGCCCTGTTGCCGTATCAGTGCGTTACCTAATTCATTTGCGAATGAATTAACGCGATGCGCTAATCCAGATTCAACCGCCTTAAAGCCGGTAAACATCCCCGCCTTTGTGCCGCGCAACTTGTCAACACTCAGCCCGGTATTGCGCGAGACAGTATCAACAAAAAGTTTATAGATGGCGTCAATTTCCTCTTGCCATTCCTCTTTAACATTTTGCGATAGCGGTAAAAATGGATTGCCATCAATCTTTTTATCACCGGCATAGACATAAGTAATTGCAATGCCTTTTTTCTCTACTGCGCGCGAATAGTCATAATGCGCCGCCACAACGCCAATACTACCGACCGTGCCCGTGCGCGGAACAACAATTTCATCGGTTGCGCTCGCGAGTAGGTAGCCCGCCGATGCTGCAATTTCCGATACAGCCGCAGTGATTTTCTTCCCTTTGCCGCGTAGCTCATGAATTCTGTCCACCGCATCAAAGACGCCCGCGACTTCACCGCCGCGCGTATCAAACTCCATGACAATTTCACCAACACGCGAGTCATGCATAGCCGCTGATAACATTTGTTCAATATTTGAATACGACACTAGCCCGCTCATGGCATCCATATAATCCGCGCGCTGCACAAGTGAACCAATGACCGGCACAACCGCAACACCGTGGCCGACATAGTGCCCTTCCTGCCTCGGTTCAAATTCAGCACCGCCCATTGTTAGGATGCCATCCAAATGCGAAACTTCCGGCACACTCTCGCGTGCGTCGCCATCATCCATAAGCGACGGCTTAAACTCCACGATGCCAAGACGCGGCCCAATGACTTCCAAGATTTCGATTAGCTTGCGCTCTTGGATCATCAGCGGTTTATTAAAAACGCGCTGAATCAAATTTGCATAGCGGCCTGAATTTTTAGTCATGGTGTTTTTACCTTTACGCGGCCAGTAATAGAAAAACCGGATCACATCCTATTGTGAATTCGCAGGCCGCATTATATCTGACATATTTGCGTCTTGTTGGGTATGGAATAAACTGGTAAACGCGCGCCGTTTGAAGCGAACACGCGGCCTCACCACCGAAGCGTAGCCCGCCCGATGCAACGTAGACATACTCGCGCGCCCGCGTAGGCGGGATAGGTTTGTAGCGGTCAAGTGTCGGGAAACTGCCGCGATGCTCAAACACTGTGCCCGCACCGTGCCCAATGCCGCCCGTGACACTCGCGCGCCGGTAAGACGTGACCGCAACGCCACCGAAGACAACACCGCCCGCTGCAATGTAGTTATAAGGCGTTTTACTGGTAAGCGCCGCACCGCCGAAGTGAAGCCCGCCCGATGCCGCGTAAGTATCCGACTCAACAACATCAGCCGCACCACCAAATCGCGCGCCACCTGTTGCGACGTAGATATACTCATTTTCTTCTGAGCCTGCTTCATACTCGGTATCAGCCTCGCCGCCTAAACGAATCCCGCCCGTTGCTTCGTAAGAATCTGATTCAGTTACATTTGCATCACCTGTAAAAACAATACCGCCTGTTGCAACATGAACAGCCACGCGCACAACATCAGCAACACCGCCAAAAAGTAAGCCACCTGTTGCCTCGTATGAATCGGATTCAATTACATCCGCTGCGCCGCCGAATATCGCGCCGCCCGTTGCAAGATAATTGATTGTGCGCGCGATGCCCGCCGCGCCGCCTAGTGTTGCCCCGCCCGTTGCTTCGTATGAGTCAGATTCAATTACATCAGCGACACCACCATAAATCAGCCCGCCGAATGCAATGTATTCATAAACGGTAAAACTAGGCGGCGCGTCTTCGTCACCAGCAATCGGAAAATCAGATAGTGGTGAATTTCCGAACATTTAAAAATCCGGATGGGGTGCGATTGGTGGCGTAAAATTACCGTTGTAACGTGCAACGCCTTTTGTTACGCGGAATTCATCAATGCGCCCGTTGAATGATGCCGTTGCCGCATTGCTCGCCGCACCAATTGCGAATACATTTGTATTATTTATAATTGATGCGCTAGAAGTTCCAGTAGCGCCCGCGACGCCATTTAAAAATGTGCGGAACGTATTTCCTTCACGACACACGGCAACATGATAAGTTGTATTCGCTGCGATAGTGCCAATTACAACCGCGCTGCACATATCCCATGTTGTGCCGTTTGATGAACAATACCATTCTAAACTTGCACCGTTTCGATAAACAGTGTAACCAATTCCACCAACATTTATTTTTGAGAAAATATAAGACGTTCCAGTAACGACCACCGGGCGTATTAATAACTCAATTGTAAAATTGCCCGTGCCGAATTCAAAATCTGCATGATCCGGCGTTGTAATTACGTCGCCCGTGCCGTCGCCAACATACGATGATATGCCGCGCAATGGCGTTGTTGTTGTATGTATTGCATTGCCCGCCGCCGTCCAAGTTTTTCCTTTCACATCGATAAACGTAATCGAATTAATTACGTCTTCAAAATGCATCAACGAAACGACACTAAGAAAGAACGGATCACCGTCCGGTATAGTTTCAAAAATAATGGTGAACGTTGCATTTAAAAATACCCCACTCATATCAGAATTTAACGCGGGATTGCCATCATATTTTTCTATGAAAGCAAAGTTACCACCTTGCGCAACGGCAATAACTTTAAGGTCAAGATTATTTGAATAGGTAATGCTCCCCTGTTCATGAATCGCGCCCGCAGGCAACGTAAAAGGAAAACTGCCTAGTATTGCTTGGTTGCTGTTTGCTGTTGTTGGGTATTCAATTTCAATGGTCATCACCAATAGATGCCCATGTTTCCAGTAGCGCCCATTCCTAGTAACCAGTGTAAGCGCCGCGCCGCTGCCATCGGTAAGCAAAAAATTACCGTGTTGTGGTTGAACAATATTCCCAAGCGCCGCAGTCAGCGCCGCCGCTGGCAACACCAGCGAAATAAAAAGCGCTTCGTTTATTGTCGCGAAATCAACCGGCGCATCGCTATTGCTAGATGAATATGTAGAAATGCGCTCAAGCGTATTTAAGCTTGCGTTGTATCGGCAGTGCGCAACTTCCCAATCGAAAAACGTTGCACCATCAGCGACGCGAATTACGGCATCAACCGTATCATTATTGAGGCACACCGCAGCAAAAGAACGATACGAGTCTAACGCTCCCTGTAGCTCAAAATCGGCGCTAAAGGGAACAGCATTTTCTTTGATGCGGTCGGCTCTTACATACGGCATGCGCTACCCCTGAATTAATCCGCCGATTCGGAAGCCGCAGTAAAGCGCGGAGTCACTTTTATTTGATCACCCAAATTTTGAATATTGTAAGGCCCGTTGCCGAATCGCTCAGCCCAACGCACTACGCCATTAGAACCGGGATTGCGTTCCACAACATAATAGCCATACACATCCTGATTTTGTGCGCCCGCCGTGCTTGTAAAAATAACTTGCGGATGCTCGGCATCGCTAGGCGTGCCCGGCGTAAATACCCAATCGCCCGGATCAATTTCAATAGGCGCGTAGCCGGTAAAATCAGCTTCGTCAAAATTGCCCAAGTGCGAACCGTTGACCGGCGTGTAATTGTTTTTAAAAAGCTTGATGTCCAGATCATCCGGCGCGTCTACATTCAACAGGATTTTAAGCGCGCGATCTTCCGCAAGGTTTGGCACTACTAAAGTCATATTATTCTCCGATTGATTAAACTTGGTTTACGCGCTGCGCATGCGACAATTTGCCGTCCTTGTAAACCGGGATAACAGGTTTTGCCAACTCTTTAGAGAGTGTTTCAGCGATCACCCGCGTATTTTCATCTTGCGAACGTTGCAATGTTTCCGCTAGATTGCGTTGATACTCGGCAAGCGCACCGATGGCGTGCGCAATCTGCCCCATTGCATGTTTAATACCTGCATCATCACCGGCGGGCGCTACATCGCCTAAATGAATGTGTGTCGCGCCAAACTTGACCGCTTGCTTTTTCTTTTTATCTGCCGCAGGCGTATTTTGTTCGTCTTCGTCTTTTTTCGCGTCTTCATCTTCGGTATCGGCAGGGTTTCCCGCGCCATTTTGCTTTTTGTCTTCATCGTCTAACTGTTCCGACGTTTTCGCAGCGCCATCGATGACCGGATCAAGCGCGCCTTTTTCTAAACCGTATTCTTGCTCAATTTTCCGGCGAAACTGGATTTCTTGTGCGGTTTGCTCTAACAATTCTTCCCATCGCAAGCCCTCTTGTGCCGCTTCGATTTCCATTGTGGTTAGACCCATGCTAAACGCAACTTTTGTTGCTTCGCGTTCACGCAACGGATCAAGCGTGCCGCGTCCCGGACCAATCCACTCGCAACCGCACCAAGCGCCCTTTGCATCGTAAAAATCAGGCGTGCCCGGCAGTGTGGTTATCGTGCCATCGTTGAAAGCTTCCTCTAACCATAGGCTATAGATGATCGACGCATCGCGCCCGCCAATAAACACTTGCCGCCCGGCGAAAAACTGCCATGCGGTCAACATCGCGGCCCGGAAACCCGTGTAATTGGTTTGCGAATAGTCGCGGCTCAATTGTTCATACGGCATATTCCAGCCGGCTGCGATATAGCGCAATACCGACCGCTCGAATTGCTCATATTGCGCGGTCGGATGTTCGACAGAATTAAATTTCAGTTCTTCGCCCGGATATAAATGCGGAATGCGAACACCGTTGTATTGAATTGTTTTTTCTTTATGGAATGCAGCTTTTTCCTTTGTGTATTGCGCCATTGGTGAAGCGTTGTTAGGCCCAACGCCTAACGCGCTGCCGACAGAGTGCCAATCCATAGGCGACTCTATCGAAGCCGCATACATTGCATTCAACACCGCCGCCTGCAATGTGACTTGCGAAAATTTGTCATGCATTTTTAATTTCGTAAGTGTCGCGGCAACGCCCGTATTTTTTCCGCGCGTTTGCCCGGCGCGCTCACGATCATAAATATGGATCACCATAGGACGGCCCCACGGCGTTTCCTTTGGCACGAATTGCCATTCGCGCATCTTGTATGAACCGGATGCAGAATCATTTTCAAGACGATTTACAAACCAATAGCCAACGGGAACGCCCAATTCATCAAACGCGACACCATCGCGTAATCTGTCGGTGTTAGGTTTACCGTTTGGGTTACTGACGCGCATCGGCTCTATCGTTTGAATTGCCGTCTTTTTTGTGCTGCCGCGATCCGGCAACCATTCGACAACCTGAAAAATTTCAAACGATGTAAGGTAACTGCGGTAACTTTGCGCGAGAATTTCACGAAAGCGCATCCCGCGCGATGCATCGCAATAACAATCAGGATCATCCGCCCATTGTCGGAATTTTGATTCTGTGTCGCGCTCCCATTCGCGCGCCGCGTCTTTATCTTTTATTTTTAGTAGCTTCCAATCCGGTTTGCAATTCAACTCTAGGCCGCTACCGATAATCCAGTCCAAATGTGTTTGCACCGCGCCACTGGTTAACCCATTATTGCGAATTAAATCTTGCGTGCGCGCCAAAAGCTTTTTTCTGTCGCGCAGAATTTCATCATCCGCGCTGTAGTATGCTGGTTGCCAAGTGCTTGTCTCATTCAGCACATTAGATGCACCGTCATGCGGAGTATCTACTGCCAAGCGCGCCAGCGGATTACCGCGAGCGTCCACAAGTTGCGGAATGTTTGCCTTATCCATTTTTCGCCTGTTAGAAAGTTACATTAAAACCACGACGCGGCCCGTAGCAAGGCCCGCCATTCGGCCCGCCGCAAAGCGCTTCAAGTTCTAAAATGTAAACACGTAACTTGTTTATGTCATCGGAAGACGAATTACGAAACGACACCCCGCGCCCTTCATATGTCACCGATACTTGAATCGTGCCGGTCAACAATGAATGTAGCGCCGCGCGTGCTTCCGCTAATTTTTCAACGCAGGTAAGTGCAGCCTCAGCCATTTAGCGCCCTCGCTAGTTCCGCTATCGTGTCTTGCTTCACCGGCTCGCCACTAGTAGGCCTGATGCGTTTCAATGGATCAAGCGCCCAAACTGGCGGATCATCCCAATTGATTAAATGCGCCTTGAGCATTTGACACCCGCCGCGATTATATACTTTTAAGTCAAGCGCTTCATTTCTTGCGGCATTGTTCTTTTTCTTCCATCCATCGATAGCGCGGGTTTCAGCAGTCAACTCATTAAAAAAGTCCTTATCTAGCCACGTTGCAAAATGGCAGTAGCCCGGCCCCGGTTTTTCGCGGCCCAAATCACTCGCCAAACCATCTTTGATCAAGTTGACGTTAAGCAACCACACCGGCACGTCGCCCCGCGCGAACATGCCCCGCTTGGTTTGCCCGCGCGCATCCGGCCACGATTCCGCCGCTGTAGGTATCGTCAACCGTGCATCACCCTTCACAAGCATAAACTGCCGCCCGCGCCCCATCTTATTCAACATGCGCCAATAGTCATAGGCGCGCTCTGTCACGCCTTCGCGCCCGCCTGAATCGCACACGGTTAAAACAATTTCGAGTTTTATTTCTTCATGATCGATTAGCGGATACGTGCGCTTCATAACTTCTTCATGAATACAATTCCAATCCTCAATATAAGATGCCGGATTTGTATTCATGAAGAAGTCGGCAGACTCCATGCGTTTGCCCGTTGTGATTTTGTAGCGATCAATTACCCATGACTGCAAACCATTACCGAAGCCTTCTACCTGCACACTAAAGCCATATGATTGCACGTCAACCGCTGCCGTGAGAAAACAAACACCGGGCGGAACCTTGCCCGGTTCCCAACTCTCAAGACGTGACAACAACGCTTCCGGCCCACGATGGCGCGCGAGTGAACGCGAAAGGTATGGTGTCGCTTGGTCCGTTAGCGTGGTTGCCTTTAATGTTTCCTCTTGCCCGGTCAACGAATACGTCAATACGCCTTGGAAATATTTCTGCAATAGATTATCCCAACGTTGATACGTTGCCGCGACACCGCCTAACCAATACGATGCAATATTTGAATTGCGCCGCTTGCCTGTTATCTTGCCTTTGATAATGGTTTCGCCTTCGTGCAACCAACGACCCTTTGCATTCATCTTCAAACGATCTTCCATCTTATGCACCGTTGCGCATTTTTTGCATGTGATGAACGCGAATTGCTGCGCCAAGTCCGCAGGATTGGTAGCCTTCACCAATTTTTCTAATTCCTCGAATGGCGGTAGATTAAATAATTCAAGGCCCGGCTTTGCTTGCGTGAATTCGCCACACTCCAAGCACGGCCAAAACCAGCGCGCCCGCGTGCCTTGGTTGTATATTGCAAGTGAACCGCGCACTGGTGGCGCTTCGTGTTCCGTTTGCGGCCTCCAATTCGGATCAGTCAACGCCTCACCGGGCGAAGTTTCCGCCACACATTTTCCGCGTGACATATAAGTTTCAATACGTTTCATTGCCAAATTCCAGATTGGTCCCTCACCGTCTACGTTGTCGCGATTTTCCGGGCGATCATAGTCAGTGATAAAAACATATTGCAGCGTCTTGGATGATAGTTGTGATATCGCAGGCCAGCCAATTTTTAAAAACATACCGCTGCGAAAATGTTTCGTGTGCAACGAATCATCACGCATACGCGTAGAAATGCGCGCCTGCAAATCGGGCGACTCGCGCAACGCGCGGCCAATATCACCGCGCGACATATCGCGCGCAGCATCACCAGACATTTGAATCATCAACGTATCACCGGGCGAACACGTCACGATGTAGCACAACCCGCCTAGCAACATTGAATAGGTTTTACTTGAGCGCGCAGGCCCGACAAAAATTATGCCTTGATAATCGCGTGATGCGAGCATGTCCAACGGCTCAAGCATCATGGGCACCAGCGATCTATCCCATCTACCTTTTTCATTTCGCAGTGATGCGTGCGCCGCTTCCGATGGCGACAACCGGCGTGGTGGTAATACCATTTCCGCAATCCCGGCCAACACATCGCGCGTATCACCGAAGCGCGGCAAACATTTAGAACTAATCCTTCTGTCCCTTTCCTCCATTTGTATCGTCATTGCTTAATTTCTCCGGTTCGTCGGCGTCTTCCGCAAGTAAATCTTTATACATATCTTCGCGCAAAGAATCTAGCCGTTGCTCTATTGATTTTAAAAAATCCGGCTTCGCGCCGCAGTCACGCTCTAAAATATCCGGTAACGTGTCGCAGAATTGCGCAAAAAGTTTGGCGACTGCCGCTAAGCGTTTTTCAACACCGGCAATCGGCACAAGTTGCCCACTCGACACCATGAGTTTCAAGCGATCATTTTCCGCCTGATAGTGTGCCTTGCGTTTCAGCGGATCAAGCTTATCAATATCTAATTTGCCTTCGTCATCACCAAGCATCACCGCAATAATTAAATCGCGTAGGCGGTAGACAGTCACGCCCAAAGTATTTACGCGACCTTTGATGCCGGATTTTCGCGCACGTATTATTGTTGTTTGCGGATCAACATTAGATTCCTTCGCAAATTGCGCTGTGCCCATCAAAATAACGCCATCTTCCAACATCAATGTGTTAGGCGTGCCCCGCATTTTTGCATTGCGATCTTTCGCCGCTGAATCTAACGGCGTGCGCTCACGATGCACGCCCAACACCGAATCTATAAGTTTGTCTTGCCGCTTTAATCTTTTCTCACTGCGCGATGTAACGGGTTTCGCATTTTTCGCACGCACGGATTTTTTAATTGTGTCTTCAAGTTTCGCGCTGGCGCGTGCGCGCTTAAATAGCGTGGAAAAATCTTCGTTAGTTTCGGATGTTGCTGCCATAGGTATCTGAGAAAAAGCAATAGTCTATACCCTACTGACTATGCCCCAATAATACCAAAATGAAAGAGAAAAATTATCGGCAGGTATGGCCGACCCGCGTTTTCGATTGCAACTAAAACAAACCGGCTCTACAGCGAGAGGTTTATTATAGTCGCGATGCTCCCATACATGCGCCGATTTACCACAATCGGCGCATTTATATTTAGACGCTTTTTGTCGATAGCCCTTGCGCACTTGCCGACTAATTATATTAGTAGCTACCCGGCCACCGGCAATACGATTAGCACCAATATTCCCAATGCGTTGGCGCTCAGAAAGACACACTAAGCAATAACGACTTGTTTTAAAACGAGCGTTTGGCCTGTGGCATGCGTAACAACATTTTATTTTTATATACCCGCGTGAATTGTTGATCCTTTGTGCCATATAGGATTTCTATCGAAAATGAAAAGTTAATAGTATCTCTTGCATTGCTGTGAAATTTTTTTAGCAAAAATTTACGAGCGCCTAATTACC